>JAEEGG010000286.1_pt1 | contig 241524 bp, 204 predicted proteins | sample 9134161 | NCBI WGS metagenome assembly JAEEGG01 (sample SAMN16246543, study PRJNA631951) | gut metagenome | biome: gut microbiome; feature: rumen; material: CR-attached | host: Bos | place: Iran: Karaj | collected 2018-10 | reverse complement strand
TGTGATTAATGAAATTCTCAATAAGGTTGAGGTTCCGTAAAATTCATTGACATGGAAACTTCCGACATTCTGAAGAAAGTAAGAAAGATCGAGATTAAGAGTCGCGGCCTTTCACAACATATCTTCGCCGGACAATATCACAGTGCTTTCAAGGGCATCGGTATGGCTTTCAGTGAAGTCCGTGAATATCAGGTCGGTGACGATGTGAGAAACATTGACTGGAACGTGACAGCACGTTATAACCGTCCTTTTGTGAAAATTTTTGAAGAGGAACGTGAATTGACAGTTATGCTGCTTATTGATGTCAGTGGCTCAAATGAATTTGGCACCAAGTCTTGTCTCAAGGAGGATGTCATCACGGAAGTGTCAGCGGTGCTCGCTTTCTCAGCTATCAGCAATAATGATAAAGTGGGTGTGATTTTTTTCTCCGACAAAGTGGAAAAGTTCATACCGCCTCAGAAAGGCTCGAGCCATATACTGAGAATAATCAGGGAACTAATTGACTTTCACCCGACAAGCCAAAAGACTGATGTGGCTGAGGCTTTGCGTTTCCTGACCAACTCGATGAAAAAGAGAGTTACTGCTTTCCTGTTTTCTGATTTCGTGACCTCCGATTTTGAGAATGCTCTGAAAATTGCAAGATACAAACATGACATAGTGGCTATGCGTATCGTTGACCAACGTGAGGCTGACTTTCCGAATGTCGGGATGATACGTGTGTATGACAAGGAATCGGGCAGAACCATGTGGATGGACACATCCAACAGGTCTGTCATGCGGGCATATTCAACATGGTGGGAGAAACATAATTCCGAGCTTGAAAAATTGTTCAGAAAGTGTGGAACAGACTATGTTGAACTGGAAACTGGCGGCGATTATGTCAAAAGTCTGATCAGATTGTTTAAAATGCGTGAAAACAGATTGTAAGTCATGATAAAAAGACTTTTTATTTCAGTTGCCGTAATTCTGCTGTCTTTCAACCTGGTTTCGCAGGTTGCCGATGCGAAAGGTGAACTTGACAAGCCGGTTATAAGAATCGGTGAACAGAGTGTCTTTCGTATGTCAGTGACTGCTCCTGAGGATGCCAAAGTTGAATGGCCGCTTATTGGCGACACAATAGTTAGAGAAATCGAAATACTTAAGAAATCCCCGATAGATACCACAACGTCTGACGGTGTGAGCAAATATGTCGAGGATATCACCATAACTTCCTTCGATTCAGGCTATTACGCTATACCGCCATTTGAATTCAAGGTGAAATTTTCAGATGGAACAGAGAGAATAATAGAAACCGAAGCTTTACTTTATGAAGTTCATACTGTTGATATTGACACTACCGCTGATATTAAGTTCATCAAACCTATTGCGGATGTGCCGGTGAAATTCTCCGAAGTCATACCATATATTGAATGGACTTTGATAATTGCAGCGGTCGTGGCCGGGATTTTCTTCCTTGTCAGGTATTTGAAAAAAAGGAAGAAACAATATGGAAGTATCACTCGTCCGAAGGTGGTAATACCGCCTCATAGAGCTGCCCTGGATGCGCTGTATGCTCTCGAAAAGGAGAAGTTATGGCAGTCTGGAGAGGTTAAGGAATATTATTTCAGGATTACATCAATATTAAGGGAATATATTTCCGGCCAGTTCGGCTTTGAAGCTGTGGAAATGGTGACTGATGATATTTTCAGGGAACTTCATAGGACCGGCAAATGCAAACAGGAAGACATTGACAGCGCAAAGCAATTATTTGAGTTGTCGGATCTTGTGAAATTTGCCAAGCACCAGCCGGAGGCTGAAGAACATGGCAAGACTTTGGAAAAGGCGTATGACTTTGTAAACAGTTCATACAAATATTTTATGGAATTGAAAAAACAGGAAGAAATGAAAACTGCTGAAGAGCAGCGAAAGTCAACGGAAACGACGGAAGGAGGCAAAAATGTTCAATGATTTGGAATTTGCCAACAAACCTCTGCTGTTTCTTCTGTTGATAATTCCTATATTGATAGCACTATATGTGTGGAAATACAGGAAACTGTATCCTACAATACAGATTTCGTCATTTGATTTTGCAAAGAAATCAAAGACAAGTTTCAGAGAGATATTGGTACATGTTCTTTTTGGACTTGAGATGGTTGCAGTGGCACTGCTGATTGTGGCATTGGCCCGTCCTCAGTCAAGTGAGAAGAACAGCACAACCAATGTGGAAGGTATTGATATTGTGATGACTATGGATGTTTCGGGTAGTATGCTTGCAGAGGATTTCAAGCCCAACAGACTTGAAGCAGCCAAGAAAGTAGGTGCCAAATTTGTAGACGGACGTCCCAACGACAGGATCGGACTTGTCGTATTTGCAAGTGAATCCTACACTCAATGTCCTATGACTACCGACCACAAGGTGCTTAACCAGCTCATGTCAGAAATTAAAACAGGCATAATTGAAGACGGAACTGCCATTGGCGACGGATTGTCGATTGCAATTTCCAGGCTCAAGGACAGCGATGCCATCAGCAAGGTCATCATTCTTCTGACAGATGGTGTGAACAATACAGGTTCAATTGATCCTATCTCAGCAGCCGAGATTGCCAAGATGTTCGGACTGAGAGTATATACTATCGGTGTCGGCACCAACGGAACTGCTCCTTATCCCGTTCAGGATTTCTTTGGAAACAAGAGATATCAGCAGGTTGAAGTCAATATTGACGAAGATATGCTGAAACAGATAGCAAATATGACCGGTGCACAGTATTTCAGGGCAACCGACAACAGTTCGTTGGATAAAATTTATAGCGAAATCGACAAAATGGAGAAATCGAGAATAGAGGTCTATGAATTTGAAAAGAAGACAGAGGAATTCTTCCCGTTTGCCGCAATAGCTCTCGGATTGCTTGCATTAGTGTTTCTGATGAGAACATTTGTTTTAAGAATATTTCCATAAATCAGGTTAAATCAATAAGATATGACATTATTTAGATTTGAGCGTCCGGAATTCTTATGGTGGTTACTTGGATTGTTGGCAATGATTATTGTTTTCGTCTTTGTCGAGATTTTCAGAAAGAGGAAGATGTCGGCAATAGGAGATAATCCTGTGGTGGCCAAATTGATTGCCGGAGAATCAAAATTCATCAGATATTTCAAATTTATTCTGCTGTTGTTATCATTTGCCTTGATAATTGTAGGTATAGCCAATCCTCAGGTGGGGTCTCAGGTGGAAACCGTTGAACGTAAGGGGGTTGATATTATGATTGCTCTTGATATTTCAAACAGTATGATGGCTGAGGACATCAAGCCGTCGCGTCTCGAAAGGGCAAAACAAGCCATATACAAGATGATGGACAATATGCACAACGACAGGATAGGACTTGTGATTTTTGCGGGAAAATCTTTTCTGCAGACTCCATTGACGGTTGACTACGGTGCAGTGAAAATGATGCTTTCAACAGTCAATCCTTCGTACATCTCGGTTCAGGGCACAGCACTTGCAGATGCAATAAAAATGTGTGCGGAATCGTTGGGTGATGAAGAAGAAGAGAACAAATCGGAGCACGGCAAGGTAATAATTGTGATTACTGATGGTGAGAACCATATTGGTGACGCCGAGGCTGAAGCGAAAAATGCGGCAGACAAGGGTTTTGTAATTTATACAATAGGTATAGGCTCTCCAGAAGGTGCTCCTATTCCAGTATTTTCCAATGGACATCAGGCTGGCTTCAAAAAAGATAAAAACGGTGCGACAGTGGTAACCAAACTTGACGAAAACACATTGAAAAAAGTGGCGGAAATCGGTAACGGATCCTATATTCGCGCAAATACTGCGAGAGTGGGTCTTGATAAAATATTCGACCAGATAAATAAAATGGAGACGGCGGTTTTTGATTCGCAGAGAGTGACGGATTACAAGGATGGCTTCCAATATTGTCTTGCTCCAGCATTGCTGCTGTTGGTCATATTCCTTCTGATACCCAACAGGTCAAGCAATAAGATTAATATCGATAAACTTTTGGAAAGGAAGTGATTATGAAATTGAGGATATTATTGTTTGTGTTGTGCTTACTTTCTTTCATTCCTTCATATTCACAGAGTGAAAGATCGCTTGTAAGAAGAGGGAACCGTGATATTGAAAAGGAGAGGTATCATGATGCCGAAATCAAATACAGAAAGGCTCTCGAAGAAAACCGTCTGATGGAGGAAGCAGGTTTTAACCTCGGCAATTCGCTTTATTTGCAGGATAAATACCAGGAAGCCGACAGTCAATATTTTGATATCGCTTCAAGGGCAAAAAACGACTCGTTAAAAGAAGCGTCATATTATAATTTGGGCAATTCGTTCTATAAATCAGAGCAGTATGACGGTGCTGTGCAGGCTTATAAGCAAGCGTTGAGAATCAATCCTGATGATGAGGATGCAAGATACAATCTTGCCATGGCTCAGAAGAAGCTGAAGGACAGCGAGGGACAGAATGATGGTCAGAACCAGGACCAACAGAACCAGAATCAACAAAACCAGAATCAGCAGAACCAGAACCAACAAAACCAGAACCAACAGAATCAGCAGCAGAATCAGGATGAGCAACAGGGTCAGGAACAGCAACAGCAGCAGGGGCAGCAGGACGAACAGCAGGACGGAGAACAACAGGAAGCCCAGCAGATGAACATTTCCAAGGATGATGCCGAGAGAATGCTTGAAGCTTTAAAAAACAACGAACAGAAGACTTTACAGAAAGTGCAGGAATCGAAGACGAAGGGACAGAAAGTTAAAATTGATAAAGATTGGTAATATTATGAGAATACGGAAACTGATATTTTTCTTTTTGTGTTGTATGCCATTGTTTTCCATGGCGGCGGATGACATTACGTTCACCGCAAATGTCACTGCTTCGGTAGTCCATGTGGGAGAGCAATTCAGGCTTGTTTATACTGTAAATGAAAGATCGAGTGACTTCAAATATCCGACTATGGAACATTTCCAGATTTTGTCAGGACCGAATTCCTCATCAAATACGAGTTTCCAGTGGGTTAATGGCAAATCATCACAATCAATATCAACAACTTACACCTTTTATCTTTCGGCCAATGAACCGGGTGAGTTCACCATTGAACCTGCAACTGTCACAGTTAACAGAAAAACTTATACTTCAAACTCGGTGACCATAAAGGTTGTTCCGCGCAATAACAATAGCGGAGGTTCTCAGGGCACTACCCAACAGGGTGGCAGCACCCAGCAGGGAGTGACTGGTGGGGGACAAAGTGGAAACAGTCAGAATAACCAACAGACGGCTCAGGCTTCGGTATCAGCCAGCGGTGACGTGTTTGTTTCAGGTTCTGCAAGTAAGAAGAATGTATATGTGGGTGAACAATTTGTCTTTACCAATTCTATTTATTCCAAATTGGACCTGTCAGGTTTCGGTGACGTGAAGTTTCCGGCATATACCGGTTTCTGGAAGGAAGATATTGATATAGGCAACGTAAGTCTGCACAGGGTTTCTGTTGATAACGAAATATACAATGCTGGTGAAATACAGAAGTGTGTTTTGTTCCCTCATAAATCAGGAGATATAGTGATAGACCCTGCTGAAGTTGAAGTCGTAGCACGGGTAAGACAAAGAGGCGGCAGCGGAATGGGTGATCCTTTCTTCGACAGTTTCTTCCAGACTTACCAGAATGTCAAGTATAACTGCAAGTCAAAACCAGTGACTATCCATGTGAATCCGTTGCCTACCGAAGGCCGTCCGGGCTCATTCTCCGGAGCCGTCGGCAACTATACTATGAATAGTTCAATTGACAAGACCTCCCTTATGGCTAATGAGGCGATAACTATAAGATTTACCATAAGCGGTTCAGGCAATGTCAAAATGATTGACAAACTGAATATTAAATTCCCATACGACTTTGAGGTATATGAACCTAAAATTACCCAGAATTCCAAAGTCAACAATGATATTGTTTCTGGAACAAAAGTCTTCGAATATGTTGTGATACCACGTAATTCGGGGGATTTCAGGATTGAGCCGTTTGAATTTTCTTTTTTCAACCCTTCAAAGAAGGAGTATGTGACACTGACATCGCCTGAATTTGAGGTGCATGTTGAAGGTCGCGGCACTGAATTGCAGGAGGTTGAGCGCGGTGTTGAACGCGAGGATGTGGTCAGTTTGGCTGAAGATATCAGGTACATTAAGACCAAGACCCCGAAATTCGGCAAAAGTTCATCCCAATTTTTTGCATCCGCCAACTATTTTATTCTGCTCGGATTATTGTCGGTGATGACAGTTCTGGCCATAGTTTTAATCAACAGAATGATTGCCAAACGTAGTGATGTTGAGGGAATCAAGCGTCGTCGTGCAGAAGGTGTTGCCATGAAACGTCTGAAAAAGGCGAAGGGATATCTTGATGCAAAGGAACCTGACAAGTTTTACGATGAGGTCTCCAATGCACTGTGGTCATATCTTGGTGACAGATTCAATCTGCCATATTCGGAACTTAACAGGGATTTCTTGAACAAGCTTGCTGAGGAGGGTAAGATATCCAAGGAAGATGCAGATAAGTTCATTTCCGTTATCAATGATGCGGAATTCGCCAGATTCGCCCCAGGCACTCCTACTGATTCCATGAATGAAATCTATTCTGAGGCAGTGGAAGTCATTAAGTTGTTTTATTCAAAATTGAAATAGTCATGAAGAAGTTACTGATATCAATGCTATTGCTGATGTCGTTTTGCGCCTTCAGCCAGAATTCTGAAGATTTGTTTCTTAAGGGAGTGGAATTTTATCAGCAGGAGCAATATTCTGATGCTGTGAATGCTTTCCAGCAGTTGTATGACGAGAATCCGGACGTTTTTGAGGTATGCTATAATCTTGGTAATTCATATTATAAGCTGAATGATATGCCTTCTGCTATTCTATATTATGAAAGAGCAAAGCGTCTCGAGCCTAATAATCAGGATGTCATATATAACCTTAATCTTGCAAACAATAGGATTATTGACAAAATTGAATCTGTTCCTGAAATGTTTTATGATAGATGGTGGCAGTCGGTTCTGCATTTTTTCACACCGGATGGTTGGTGTATAGCGGGCATAGTTTTGTTCGTTATTCTTTGTGCAGGATTGGTAGCCATGTTTGTCATGCGACAGCTGAAATTCAGAAAGTTGTTCTTTTGGATTTCAGTAGTTGCTTTTGTTTTGTTCGTGTTTTCTTTCATTGTCAGTTTCAGTATAAAGAGAGATTTGGTGCGCGATAACGAAGGAGTGGTGTTTGCTGCCACTGTTACGGCTAAAAGTTCACCATCGGACAATAGTGTCGATTTGTTTGTGATTCACAGAGGTTTGAAGGTTGATGTAACAGACAATGTCGGAGAATGGATAGAAATCCGTCTTTCGAATGGGAAAATAGGCTGGATTCACAAAGCTGATGTGAAGATAATTTAAAAAACTCAAGTCGGAAGTTTTCAAAATCAATAAATATTCATACCTTTGTAGTCTGAATTGTAATTTGGAAATATTGTATATTTTCATGACTACAAGATTATGAAAGATAGTAATAATCAATTAAATATATAGTATGAAATTTATTGTGTCGAGTAGTATGCTACTCAAAAATTTGGTATCAATAGGCGGCATTCTAAATGCAAGAAATACTATGCCTATTCTTGACGATTTTCTTTTTGAGCTTCAGGGTGATACACTGAAGATGACTGCATCAGATTTGGAGACGACTATGATATCAGAGATGAAAGTTGATATGAGCGAAGGCGATGGCCTGTTTGCTGTTCCTGCAAAAATGCTCATGGATGTTCTTAGAACTTTCTCAGATGTACCTATGACTTTCACCATTGATTTGGCAAATCAATCAGTGACACTCAGTGCTGGCGAAGGCCATTATCATATAGCCGGTCATAATGGTGAGGAATTTCCTCATCTTCCTGAATTTGCTGATGCTGAGACAATCAAGTTGACATCCGAAACACTGACGAATGCCATTTCCAAGACATTGTTTGCAACAAGTAATGAGGAATTGCGCCCAAGCATTACAGGTGTGCTCTTTGATATCACCCCTAATGAGGTTGTTTTTGTGGCAACTGATGCACACAAACTTGTAAAGTATTCCAAATCAGGCTCTTTTGGTGAAACAGTGACTAACTTTGTGGTTCCGAAGAAACCTCTCAACCAGTTGAAAAATATTCTTCAGAATGAGGACTGTGAAGTGACTGTTGAATACAATAAGACCAATGTCACTTTCACATTTGGAACTTACAAGATGTTCAGCAGACTAATTAATAGTCCTTTCCCCAACTACAATATGATTATACCTAAGGATAATCCTAACTGTATGATTATAGACAAGGGGCAATTGCTGAACACGATGCGTCGTATCGGTTACTTCGTAAGTCAGTCAACCAATCAGATTAGAATGAAAATAGGCGGTAATGTCTTAGTCATTTCCGGAGAGGATATGGACTTGTCGAACAAGGCTGAGGAAAAGATAGCCTGCGAATATACCGGCAATGATATCGTAATCGGCTTCAATGCCAAGTTTTTCCAGGAAATGCTGACGCATGTTGATACTGCAAACGTAAGGATAGAACTTTCACAGCCAAACAGAGCTGCTGTCATTCTTCCAATAGAGGAAAGTGAGACTGACGAAAAGCTGTTCATGCTGATTTCCCCTGTTATGTTGAACAATTATTAAAATTATTATAAAATGTCAGAAGAAATAAAAAAATTAGAGCCAAAGGAAGTGTGGAAGCACTTCTACAGTTTGACGCAAATTCCTCGTCCGTCAGGACACGAAAAGGAAGTTGAGGCTTTTTTGGTAAATTTCGGTAAGGAACATAACCTCGAAACTATAAAGGACAAAGCCGGTAATGTGATTATTCGTAAGCCTGCAACCAAAGGTATGGAAAACAAGACAGGCGTCATCCTTCAGGCGCATGTCGATATGGTTCCTCAAAAGAACAGCGATGTCGTTCATGACTTTACAAAGGATCCGATTGATGCTTATATAGATGGTGAATGGGTAAAGGCAAGAGGTACTACTCTCGGCTCCGATAACGGAATGGGAGCTGCTGCAATTATGGCCATACTCGAATCAAAGACTCTGGAACATGGACCATTGGAGGCACTTTTCACAGCTACCGAGGAAACGGGTATGGATGGTGCTAACGGATTAAAACCAGGCGTTTTGAAAGGTGATATACTTCTTAATCTTGATTCGGAGACAGAAGGTGAATTTTTCATGGGCTGTGCCGGCGGTCTTGATGCAAACATCGATTTCAAATTCAAACCACAACCTGTTCCAAAGGGATACAAGTCATTCACACTAAGTGTAAAGGGACTTAAGGGCGGACACTCAGGTATGGATATCAATTTGGGAAGAGGCAATGCAATAAAGATAATGTTCCGTTATCTCAACAGGGCTAAAAAGCAATGGAAGATCCAACTTGCAGATGTTACAGTCGATGGTTTGAGAAATGCAATTCCGAGAGAAGCCTTCTCAACGATTCTTGTTCCTGAGAACAAAGTTGACGACATCATTAAGTGTGTAGCAAAATATGAGGCCATAGTCAACAACGAACTTGGTGCTGTGGAAGACCATATTGAAATCAAACTCACACCGGTTAAGATGCCTAAGTTTATGATTAACAATCCTGTACAGATGAGGCTCATCCGCAGTATCATCGCATGTCAGAACGGTGTCATAAGAATGAGCAAGGAAATGCCTGGTGTCGTTGAAACATCAAGCAATCTTGCCATTGTCAAATCATCAATTAAGAGTGGTGTCGGCAATATTGAGGTTAAATGTCTGCTTAGAAGTTCTGTTGATTCTTCCAAGGATGCTCTTGCAGCCAATATAGGTGCTGCCTTTGAATTGGCAGGAGCTGAAGCTTATTTCGATGGCGCTTATCCAGGATGGAAACCTAATGCGAACTCTGCTATCGTAAAACTGGCTCATAAGGTGTATAAGAAGAAATTCAATAAAGAACCAAAGATTACAGCAGTCCATGCAGGTCTCGAATGTGCTATTCTCGGCGCCAAATATCCTAACTGGGATATGATGTCATTTGGTCCTACTTTGGAACATCCTCATAGCCCTGATGAAAGAGTCAACATCAAATCAGTGGGCGTTTTCTATGATTTTCTGTGTACTTTGTTGAAGAATATTCCTGAAAAATAGTGAGTTAGAAAAAAATGTGCAAAATAGCTTTGTTTTTGAAAAAAAAGCCTATCTTTGCACCTCAAAATTTGAAACGATATGAAAAGGACATTTCAACCATCGAGACGTAAGAGAATCAACAAACACGGTTTCCGTCACAGAATGTCAACTGTAGAAGGAAGAAAAGTGTTGGCACACAGAAGAGCTGTTGGCAGAAAGAAACTGACAGTATCTTCAGAAAGAGGCGGTAAATAAAATACTCGTCATTAAATAAATGAATAGGGCAAGGAGGCACAGTTTTTGTTGTCTCCTTGTCTTGTTTGTATAACAGTTATTTTATGAAAAGTTTAGCCAATATACATAAAATAAAATGTTTTATGTTTGATTATGACGGAGTCCTTTCCGATGGAAACATTTATATGTTGCCTAACGGTGAAGGTTTGAGAAAATCAAATGTAAAGGATGGTTATAGTCTGCATCATGCCATTTTGAACGGATATAAGGTTGCTGTCCTGTCAGGCGGTATCGGTGAAAGCATGCGTAGACGTATGAATGGCTTAGGAATAACCGATGTTATCTTAGGTGTTTCATATAAACTTGATGCCTTCAACGATTATCTTGATGAAAACGGTCTTAGTGCAGATGAGGTTTTGTATATGGGCGATGACATACCCGATTATGAGGTGATTGTGAAGGCGGGTATCGGTGCCTGTCCCGCCAATGCAAGCCACGAGGTTAAGGCTGTGGCTGATTACATATCACCATTCAAGGGTGGTAATGGCGCAGTAAGAGACGTAATAGAACAAGTGCTGACAGTTCAGGGCAAATGGATGAACGACGGCGCTTTTCATTGGTAACATCATAATAAGAATCGACAATGCTTGAACTGAAAGATAAAAGAATAATACTTGCCTCCAGCTCACCGAGAAGGAAACAGTTGCTCTCATTGATGGATATTCCTTTCATTTGTGCTCTGAGTGACAACAAGGAAGTAATCTGTAAGGACCTTACTCCTTACGAAGCAGTCGCAGATCTCGCAAAACAGAAAAGCGATGCTATTATGAAAAATATTGATGACAACGATATAGTAATCACTGCTGACACTATTGTCCTTCTCAACAATCAGATACTTGTAAAACCAATTGACAAGACTGCTGAAAAGGAAATGCTTCAGGCTCTTTCAGGTGCTTCTCACGAAGTGGTTTCAGGTGTATGTATTGCCGATAAAAGATACCAAGACACATTTTATGATGTGACTAAGGTGAAATTCAGCCAGTTGTCGGAAGATGACATAGAATATTACATATCACGTTATAATCCGATAGATAAGGCTGGTGCATACGGAATACAGGAGTGGATTGGTGCAATCGGTATCGAAAAAATCGATGGCTCATACTATAATGTTATGGGACTGCCTACTGAAAAACTATATGCTCATCTGAAGTTATTCCTCAAACATTATGAATAAACGACCACTGATAGTAATATCCAATGATGATGGAGTTCATGCCAAAGGCATCAGAACTTTGATAGATATTGCTAAAAAGCACGGTGAAATCATAGCTGTAGCCCCTGATACGGAACAGTCAGGGAAAAGTCACGCCATGACCGTAGCCGACCCCATGAAACTTAAGCTTGTCAGTGAAGAACCTGGAGTAAGATTTTTTTCCTGCAACGGAACCCCAGTGGATTGTTCGAAAATGGCTATGAAGGCTATTGCTGAGCGAACTCCCGATCTTGTCATTTCCGGCATCAATCATGGTACAAATGTGGGAACCAATGTTTTTTATTCCGGGACTGTCGGAATTGCTATAGACGCCGCAATAGAAGGCATCCCGTCTATTGGATTTTCCCTCTGCAGTTACACCGCTGATGCTGACTTCAGTGAGACAGAGGAATATATAGACTGTATTCTGGGAAAAGTATTGGATAATATCAGTTCGTTGCCCAAGGGTTTGTGTCTGACTGTCAATTTTCCATATAAGCCTGAAGGTGGTATAAAGGGTATGAAGGTATGCAGTTTGTCGCAAGGGAAATGGTACGAGGTATATGAGAAACGAATGCGACCAGGCGTAAATCTTCCATATTATTGGATTACAGGGTTTTATGAGGAAAAGGATATAAAATCCAATAGTGAAATGAAGGTTCTTGCAGATGGTTATGTCTCTATTGTTCCGCTTAAAATTGATATCACTTTTGACGAACACAAGAAAATGTTAGGTTCGTTGTTAGGCGTTGACGTCCTTTAATGCTGAATTATGAAATATTATGTTGTGGCTGGGGAAGCATCAGGTGATCTGCACGGTGCCAATCTTGTACATAATATTTTTCTGAAAGACCCTGAAGCACAGGTAAGAGCATGGGGTGGTGAACGTCTTGAAAAGGAAGGTGCCACCATAGTAAAGTATCTTGATGAAATGTCTTTCATGGGCTTTATTGAGGTCTTTTTGTCATTGCCCAAAATTCTTGGCCTTTTAAAGTATTGCAAATCTGATATCAAGAGTTACAATCCCGATGTTATTATTCTGATAGACTATCCCGGATTCAATCTCAGAATAGCGGAGTTTGCACATAAATTAGGGTATAAGGTGGTCTTTTATATTTCCCCTCAGATATGGGCATGGAACAAGTCACGTGTCTATAAGATAAAGCGGAATGTTGACTTGATGATACCGATTTTGCCTTTTGAGAAGGATTTCTATGAGCGTTATGGGGTTAACGTCAAATATTTCGGGCATCCTTTATTGGATGAAATAGGAGACAGGTGTAAAGTGGATGGAGACAGGAACGAGGACATAGCTTTGCTGCCAGGGTCGAGGAAGTCAGAGATACAAAGGATGCTTCCTGTGTTTGTTGAAGTGGCGAAACGTTTTCCTGAGCAGAAGTTCATTATCGCAGCCATGTCGGTTCATGGGAAGGAATATTATGAAAGAGTGTGTGGCTGTTCAGTTCCGGTCAATGTGCAATTGGTGTTTGACAAGACGTATGATGTGCTGTCACAATCCGGAGTTGCAGTTGTGACAAGCGGGACGGCTACTTTAGAGACAGCATTATTCAAAGTGCCTCAGGTGGTTTGTTATAAGACCAGCGGCATATCATATACAATTGCAAGACTGCTCTTAACGGTCAAATACATTTCCTTGGTTAATCTTATTCTTGACAAACAGCTTGTAAAAGAGTTGATACAAGGTGACTGTAATGTCGGCAGTATTTCCGAAGAAATGCAAAAATTACTCTATGATACTGAATATGTGAGTGGTATGATGAATGGGTATGATGAGTTAAGAGTAAAGTTAGGCAATGAAGATGCGTCTCGGCTGATAGCCGAAGAGATAACAAAAAAGCCGCTTTAAAGCGGCTTTTTTGTTGAATGTATTTCTTAATTCTTATTTCTTAAAGCGTTCTGAGAGGACTTTCAGCATATCGTCAGTCATGCTGTCAAGATCCCAGTTAGGCTTCCAGCCCCATTCTTCACGAGCGGCACTGTCGTCCATCTTGTTAGGCCATGAGTCAGCAATACCTTGTTTGATAGGTTCAACGTCATAGTCCATAACGAAATCAGGGATACGTTTCTTGATAGCCTTATAGATAATTTCAGGGTCGAAGCTCATTGCTGTCACATTGAAACCATTGTGATGGATGAGTTTGTCTGGATTGGCTTCCATAATGCTGATGGCAGCATGGAGGGCATCCGGCATATACATCATGTCAAGGAATGTGCCGGCTTTGAGAGGGCAAGTGAACTTACCGGTCTGAACAGCAGCATAATATATTTCAACTGCATAGTCAGTTGTTCCGCCTCCTGGAAGTGTCACGTTGGATATGATGCCTGGGAATCTCACGCCGCGGGTATCGACACCAAATCTCTTGTGGTAGTAGTCACCGAGCAATTCAGCTGAAACTTTTGTTACACCGTACATTGTGTTTGGACGTTGGATAACATCTTGTGGTGTGTTATCATGCGGGGTCGTCGGTCCGAAGGAGCCTATTGAGCTCGGAAAGAAAATAGCTGTTCCTAACTCACGGGCAACTTCGAGAACGCCGAAATGTCCATAAAGACCTATTTTCCAAGCGAGCTGTGGTTTTGCCTCTGCAGTGGCTGAGAGAAGAGCTGCAAGGTTGTAGATAGTGTCAATCTTATATTTGCGCACTAAGTCGGCAAGTTTTTGAGTGTCTAATATGTCAAGAGCCTCAATAGGTCCAGACTTGAGTTCATCCTTGAATTTTTCAGGAGCAATATCGGTAGCGACTACATTATCGTTGCCATATCTTTTTCTAAGTTCACGTGTAAGTTCAGAACCAATTTGGCCTGCACTACCAATAATCAATATGTTTTTCATTTTAGTAATATTATTATTTCCAATGTTTTAAGTCTATATTGAATTATTATTCCAGCGTTGCAAATGTACAAATTTTTTTAATAACTATATTAATACCGAAGTGCTTTTACAACAGGTTTTTTTGCGACGAATTCTTTCAGATAAAATGGTTCGAAATATGCTATGTTTTCGAAATTATTATCTGTAAAACGTTGATAAGCAGTAGATATTATGTTTTTAGCTGAAAGGTCGTGTGATAAATCAAATATCGCATTTGGCGATTTTATCACATTTTTTGTCTTAGGGGCACCCGAGCCGAGGAAAACAATCTTGCTACTTGACAGATAGTCTTGAAATGATGATTCATCAAGGATTTTGGCATGGACATCAAGCACTGTGTTCATGTCTGAATCATACAGAGCTGTATAGACTTCCATTCTGCGTGCATCTATCATCGGGCATATAAAGCATTCGGGATATAAATCTCTGACTGACAGTGCAAGAGCATAAAGTGTATCTACTGCAATCAGAGGGATGTCAAGTGCATAGCAAAGCCCTTTTGCTGCTGAAACGCCTATTCTGAGACCAGTGTATGAGCCGGGGCCTTTGCTTACTGCGACCGCATCAAGGTCGGAGGATTTCAGTCCGACTTCGTTCAGAACGTCAAGAATGAATTGTGTAAGTACGACTGAATGGTTGTTCCCGGAAGTTTCTTTTAAAGCAATCAATTTGTCGTTTTCAGCGAGTGCGACTGAACAAATTTGTGATGTGGATTCTATGGAGATTATTCTTGCCATAATGTTGACTAATAACTATATCTGCGTGCTCTTGACCTGAATATCAGCTGATAGGGCAGTATTATTGCCAAAGTCAGCAGAATGTTAAGCCCTGCGTGTCCTAAGGTGACAAGGAAAGACTTGAGAGTGAATGCATCCAGGAAGAATAAAGCCAAATGGTGAACAGTTATCATTATCAGAGTAAAAAGAGTATAATTGAGTAAGCCCATAAACGAAATATCGGCGACTGTTCCCGGTTTCATTTCTCTGTTGTTGATGAAGAAGCGGAGTATGGCATGGTAGCATGCACCCATAAGAACACATGCCGATGCGTGCAAACCAATGGTGCCGCTGAAGAAATCAATAGTCAGTCCAACAAACATGGAAATGATTACCATGAGCCAGTTTTCGATATTAGCCGGCAGCATCAATATGATGAGAACATAGAGATAAGGACATAAGAAACCACCTATATTGATGTTATTCAATACGATAACCTGAAACAGTGTCAGGATAATGTAGCGAATTATATGTTGAATATATCTGCGCATATCAATGCATTAAGGAATCTATCTGATTGGAATATATATGGTCGATGACATATACGTAAGTGGTTTTTCTATAATCATCGATAAAGGAGATATCAACATCAAGTACGCCGGTGCTTGCTTTTGGCTTTATGTTTTTTACGAGGCCGACTGGGATGTTGGGAGGGAATATCTTTGACAATCCGCTGGTAACGATAGTATCGTTTATTTTCAGACGGGTGTGTGAAGGGAGATCTACCACGTTTCCTGTCCGGAAGTCATTGCCGTGCCATGAGGCGGTGCCGTACTCTTTTTCAGATATTGGTTTTACGCCGACTCGAAAATTGGAGTGAAGGACCGGCATGATGGATGCGTAGTTGTTGGTGACTTTAACTACTATGCCGACTACGCTTGTTGGGGAAATGACCCCCATTCCTTCCCTTATGCCATCATTTTTGCCTTTGTCTATAATAATTTTATTATTGTTATAGTTGGTGGTGTTGTAGATGACCTCGGCGGGGATGAAATTGAAGATATTTGGGTTTTCGGGGTTGTTGAAAGCTCTGCCGTAAAGAGTACGAAGATTGTCAATGTCCATGGTGTCAATGTCATAGTTCCGGTAGGATGTCACCAGCATTTTTCTGAGCATGGCATTTTCCTCAGCCAGGTTTTTGTTTACTGTGCCGAGCTGCCAGTATTTGGTGATATCGGAACGTTTCTCGTATATTGTGCCTTCGAAATTATTGACAAAGTTGTTGGATACCGCTCTTTGGTAGTCATTAAAGCGCATAAGCAGTATAAGGCTTACCAGCAGGCAAATGATGAAAGTTATGGAAAAAATGTATCTTTGCAGAAAGCGGATTATTTCACGCATGACTCAAAAAACATTATTTGATGAGGAAGGTGAACTTGTTGAAGTTTTTGAGGGCTATGCCGGTACCGCGGGCAACAGCGCGCAGCGGATCTTCAGCGACATAGACAGGAAGTTTTGTCATTCTGCTGATACGTTTGTCAAGGCCCCTGAGGAGCGAGCCGCCGCCAGCGAGGTAGATGCCGGTTCGGTAAATGTCGGCTGAAAGTTCCGGAGGAGTTTTTTCAAGAGCGTTGAGGATAGCGGTTTCGATTTTTGATATGGTTTTGTCAAGAGCGCCGGCAATTTCCATATAATTAACCTTGACTTCCTTAGGGATACCTGTAAGCATGTCTCTGCCGTGAACAGCGTAATCATCAGGTTTTACGTCAATATCTGGAAGAGCAGCACCGACTTCTTTTTTAATCATTTCGGCTGTGCTTTCACCGATGTTGATTTTGTGTTCTGTACGCATGTACTCGACGATGTTGGCATTAAGTTCGTCGCCTGCAACTCTGATAGAGGTGTTGTTGACAATGCCGCCGAGAGCGATGACGGCGATCTCTGAAGTGCCGCCGCCTATATCGACAATCATGTTGCCGGTAGGTTCGAGCACATCGATACCGATGCCGATTGCTGCTGCCATAGGTTCGTGGATAAGTCTGACATCTCTTGCACCGGCATGTTCTGCTGAGTCTTTGACGGCTCTTTCCTCAACGTCGGTGATACCGGAAGGTATGCAGATTACCATCTTAAGGGCTGGTGTAAAGACACCTTTCTGGATGTTAATCATCTTAATCAACTCCCTTATCATTATTTCCGCAGCGTTGAAGTCGGCAATGACACCATTCTGCAAAGGACGAATGGTGCGGATGCTGCTGTGGGTACGTCCCTGCATCATCATTGCTTTTTTGCCTACTGCAAGCACCTTGCCTGTTGGCTGTTCAATAGCGACGATTGAAGGTTCGTCAACTACAACTTTATCGTTATATATAATTATAGTATTGGCTGTTCCTAAGTCAATAGCTATCTCTTTCATGAAGAAATTAAAAGCACCCATCTGATTTTAATTTTATGTTAATGTTTAAAGTGACGATGGCCGGTGAAAACCATTCTCATTCCGTTGTTGTTACAATAGTCTATACTGTCTTTGTCCCGAATTGAACCACCGGGTTGGATTATAGCGTCAATGCCTTCTGCATGGGCTATTTCCACACAGTCGGAAAAGGGGAAGAATGCATCGGATGCCATGACAGCACCTTTGAGTTCAAAGTTGAAGGATTTGGCTTTGGCAATGGCCTGTTTCAAGGCGTCAACCCTGGAGGTTTGCCCTGTACCGCTGCCCAAAAGCTGCCCATTCTTTGCAAGGACTATGGCATTTGATTTGGTGTGTTTTACGAGAATATTTGCAAAGACGAGGTCATCACATTCAGCGGCTGTAGGTCGTTTCTCAGTGACATATTGAAAGTCGGCAACCGAATCAGTGACGTTATCTGTATCCTGCACTAATACCCCGTTAAGTATTGATTTAAAGGTTTTTGAGCTGAAATCACGTTTTTTGAGCTTCAGTATGATTCTGTTTTTCTTTGAGAAAAGAATCTGAAGGGCTTCTTCTGAGAAATCATCGGCAATGAGAATTTCAAAGAAAAGTTCATTTATTTCGTTTGCGAGGTCAATTGAGTTGACCTTTCCATTGATTACGATTACTCCGCCGAAAGCAGAGACAGGGTCTCCTGCCAGGGCATCCCTCCATGCTGTCAGAAGGTCCTGACGAAGAGCAAATCCGCAGACGTTGGTATGCTTGATAATAGCTACAGCAGGTGATTTGAAATCCGACATCAGACGTAAGCCCGAATCTATGTCAACAAGATTGTTGTAGGATATTTCCTTTCCATGCAACTGTGTGAATAGTTCATCGAGATTGCCGTAAAATGAACCCTTTTGGTGAGGATTTTCACCGTAACGCAGATGTTTGCTGTTGACAGAACTTGTCTTGAAACATTCAACTGCGTTGTCTTTGTTGAAATAATTGAATATTGCCGTGTCGTAGTGAGAGGAGACATTGAAGGCTTTTGTTGCCATCAACTTCCTGTATTCCAATGAAGTGGCACCGTTGTTCTCAGTGAGCACGGACACGAGTTCCGGTATCTGTTCCACGGAGGAGATTATCACCACATCATTGAAATTTTTGGCAGCGGCTCTAATGAGAGATATGCCGCCTATATCTATTTTTTCTATGATTTCATCATCGGAACAGTTTGCTGCGACTGTTTTTTCGAACGGATATAAATCAACAATAACGAGGTCAATGGAAGGGATGTCATATTTTGCGACATCAGCTTTGTCATTTTCCGATTCGCGGCGGTTTAGGATGCCGCCGAAAATTTTTGGGTGCAGTGTTTTTACCCTGCCCCCGAGTATTGAAGGGTAGCTGGTGATGTCTTCTACCTTTATCAAATTGTTGCCGGTTCCTGACGACATAATATAATCGTATGTGCCGCCGGTGGCATAGATGGCAATATTAAGACTCTTAAGAACACTCAAAAGAGGCAGAATGCCATCTTTGTTATACATCGAAATCAAGCAATTATGTATGGTTTTCATCAATATTCCAAATCTTTTTGAACAAAAAAAACATTACTGAAATTTAACTTACAAAGTTATTTATTTTTTATAAGTTGTGGTTTCTTTTGTGCTGAAATTTTCTAAAAAAAATCAATGTAAAAAAATTTGCAAATTGTAAAAAAAAATGTATTTTTACCGATTATTTTTTTAGGGTAAGTTTATGGTCAAAAATTGGATACTAAAAGAAGAAGGAGATTCGAAGATAGTCGGTGAATTGGCAAGTCAGCTAAACATAGACTATACATTGGCGAATCTGTTGGTACAGCGGGGGATTACGACTGTAAACGATGCCAAAAAATTCTTCCGTCCTGACCTGAAAAACCTTCATGATCCATTCCTTATGAAGGATATGGACAAGGCTGTCGATAGACTCAACAAGGCTGTAAAAAATCGTGAAAAGATTCTAATTTATGGCGATTATGATGTCGATGGCACCACTGCGGTATCACTTTTATATACTTTTCTCAAGAAATTTGACCCGACTCTCGAAATAGATTTCTATATTCCTGACAGATATTCCGAGGGATATGGGATTTCAATTCAGAGTATAGATTTTGCCTACGAGAATCATTTCACATTGGTGATTGCACTTGATTGCGGCATTAAGGCAAACGAACAAGTCGCTTATGCAAAGACTAAAGGCATAGACTTCATTATTGGTGACCACCATCGTTCCGATGATGTCTTACCTGATGCCGTCGCCGTTTTGGATTCAAAACGTGACGACGACACTTATCCGTATAAAGATTTGGCTGGCTGCGGTGTGGCATTCAAATTGGCGCAAGCTTTTGCCAAGAAGAATAAGATTCCTTCTGATGAACTTTACAATTATCTCGATTTGGTTGTTGTCAGTATTGCATCCGACATCGTTCCAATTACTGGAGAGAACAGAATATTAGCTTATTACGGATTGAGGCTTATCAATTCAAAACCGCGTCCCGGACTTGAGGCTATTCTTGATAGCGCAAATGTGAAACGACGTCCAAAAGCGTTGTATAACATCAATAAAAGTATATTTTCCAAAGAATTGACAATCAATGATTTGGTGTTTATTATAGGGCCGCGTATAAATGCTGCGGGACGTCTTGAAAACGGCAAGACATCAGTCGAACTGCTTAACTCCGACAGTCTTGAAGATGCAAAAGTTATAGCAAAGAAGATAAATGACATCAATAAGGAACGTCGTAATCTTGACAATATTGCAACAATGGAGGCTCTGGATATGTTGAGCAAGGATATTACAACTCTTAACAAAAAAACCACGGTCGTTTACAATCCGAAATGGTTCAAGGGGGTAGTGGGAATTGTGGCATCAAGATTGACAGAGATATATTATCGTCCTACTATAGTGTTTACCAAGTCAGTGGAGGATGAATCCTCGGATGAAACTATACTTACCGGTTCAGCACGTTCAGTCAAGAATTTTGACATTTATGAGGCCATAGATGCTTGTAGTGAATATCTTGAACATTTTGGCGGTCACACCTTTGCGGCCGGACTGTCGTTAAAAGAAGAAAACTTCGAAAAATTCAAAGAAAAATTTGAACGTGTTGTTTCGGAACGTGTCACTGAAGACACATTAACTCCGGAGATCACCGTTGATACCGAAATAGACTTGAATGAGATAAATCCGAAGTTCTACAAGACTTTAAAGATGTTTGCTCCGTTCGGCCCAGGCAACAATTCTCCTGTTTTCTGTTCGAATGGTGTGACTGATACCGGTCTGGTTCGTAAAGTCGGCAGCAATCATCTCAAATTATCTGTATGTCATCCTAACAAAAACGGCTACCCAATTTCGGCAATTGCTTTCCAACAGGGCGAATATTTCGACCAGATAGCTGGTGGGCTGCCTTTCAATATAGTCTATAATATTGAGGAAAACGAATGGAACAATAAGATTTCACTCCAGCTTAACATCAAGGATATTAAGATGTTGGAATAGGATATGCAACTGCAGCCGATTTATTTACATGAATTTCAGAAAAACGGGGACAATCACACCCCCTCTTCCTTTTTTGGTGTCCGTTTCTGCTTGTTGCGCATGATACCAGGAGGAGTGATGCCATTAATATTGCTATTGTGATTACAATTTTTTTCACCTTAATTTTTTAGTTATAACGATAAAAAGTAGAAATCTCGTATAATTCAGAATAAAAAAACTGATAATTATGAATTGGCTTGACATTGTGATACTTGTTCCGTGTGTTTGGGGACTGATAAAGGGAATCAGCAACGGTATTGTGAAGGAAGTGATGCAGATAGTGTCGCTGGTATTAGGTATATGGCTTTCCATCAAGTTTTCGGATAAGGTTCTTGCATTTGTCTTGAGCAAATTTCCACAGTTTAACGATTCGATTTCATCATACGCCCCCGGAGTTGTAAAGGTAGTGGCCTTTATATTGATGATGCTGTTGATAGTGTTGGTTGTCAGATTATTGAGTGGAATTATCGAGAAGATAATCAATATGGTTGACTTAGTTTGGTTGAACAGAATTCTTGGAGCCGTTTTCGGGTTTCTTAAAGGTGTTTTAATTGTAAGTATATTGTTTTTCTTCTTGAATAATAGCTTTAAGATTTTCAATTTGCTGGTTAAAGAAGAAACACAAAGTAATTCGATATTGCTCCCATATATTAATAAGGTATCGGAGAAATTTGCCGAGTACAGTACACTGTCTTCTAAAGATACTCCTGCTTCTTCGGATGAAGAAGATGAGGAACAGGCATAAAAAAAGAGGTCAGTGTTTTTCAGCACCGACCTCTCAATCATGAAAAACAATTATATTGAATAATTAATTCATTATCATTGCTACTATTGCCATTGCATCCATAACGTTGACAATGCCATCTTGATTGACATCGGCATTGTTGAACAGGAATGGATTAGGGGCAGAGTCAATTATGTAACTTACTACGGCCATTACATCCATTACGTTGACGATACCGTCGCCGTTTGCGTCACCGATAAGTGATGCTGAACCTGTTATTTGTACATCGTCAAGCACAACACCATATCCGCCGTTAAGTTCGGCTTCGAAAGCGAGGTAGTAGTTGGCTGTTGGGTTAGGAAGTTCAATTTCTCTGTGTTTCCAGTTTGCGAGACTGAACTGATAGGATGCGAGCATCTGCCATTCGCCGTCAGTAGCATTTTTGTAATAAACAGTCAGTTTATCCTGAAAGTTCTGGAATACTGACTGTGCATGCCAGAAATCAAGTTTAGGATCACTGATGTTGGAAATGTCAATCAGAGGAGAAACGAATCTTACGATTGCCGGCTCTTCACTGTAAACCAGGGCATTGTAACTGCCGGAATGAGCATGATACGGATGATGTTCATGACCACCATCTTGGATTACCCATTCAGCTTCACCGGAAACAACCTCCTGTGTCCAGCATCCCGGGAATTCACCTCCTTCTTCGAAACCTTCATTCCAAGGATATGAAGAAATGGAAACATTGCAGATGTCGAGGAATGGATAGAAAGTCCCATCGTAAGTGTAATCGTAGTCAGCATTGATTGTTACGGTAGAGTTGATGACTGTTCCGAAAGGAGCATTTTCGCTTACTGTAATTGAGAATGCGCCTGTAGCAGTGCCACCTGCAGGAATTTCTCCGTAGAAGACAGGGTCAACAGAATTGATGGTGATATATTCGCAATCAGTTGTATATATGCCATAAGCGTTGTGAACGTCAGCATCACCGTTGTTGATGAATGTGGCTGTGAGGTTGAGAGTCTGTCCTGGAAGGAGCTGACCTTCAACGCCGTTGCTTAACAACGTCACATTAGGAGCTTCGGCTGCAAAGTTGAGTTTTGCGGTCCATGTGGCTTCATCGCTTGTGAAAGTAACTGTACACTCAACTGTATGACCGTTAGGGATTATTGGAGAAGCTTTCAGTGTGAAGGCATTTTCGAATGTCAGAACGGTGTCGGGTACAATATTACCGAGTTCTGCCACATTGTTGACAAAAATGACGTAAGGGTCATCGGAAGTGACTGTTGCCACTACGTTTCCAGCAACATCAACACCTACGTTCTTCACTTTGTAGTCAACGGTGAAGGTTTCGGCATAGTCAACAACACCATCGCCGTCGGCATCGTTGATGTTCCAGCCGCGTCCAACGAGATAAGGACCTTCGGCAGGGATAGTCACGATTTCAGCTTCATATCTCATATAATCCTGTCTTGTAATTGTAAGGGTGAGGACGTTGTCTGGTTCAATGAAAGGAACTTCGATTTCCTGTTCTTCACCTGTTGCAGTAGTTGTTACAAGAATCTGGCCATCGAGTGTCAGGGCGATGGTTGCGCCTTCGGTACATGTGATGATGAAAGGAGCGATACCAGCCATTACAGTGGGCATGTGCTCAACTGCAAGTTCCAGTGGCTGATGAACATATAATCTCATGAACGGGTCACAGTGAGAGGTGAACATCTGATAGGTGATGTCTTTTGAGCTACCGTTGGATGGCCAACTGCTTTGTGCCAGAAAGAATTTGCCGGCGATGTTGCCAAAAGCAGGCATCCAGTTGCCGGTGTTGTCAGCGTAAGGACCATAGGTTGGCAGGAACTGTGGATCAAAGAGGTCATACATGCCCCATACGTAGGTGTCGTTTACGAAGGAGTATGAGGTTTCGGTAGGAGCGAGATAACCTACAGCACCGGCGTTCTGACCATTGTAAGTATGGCGTTCGAAAACTTCACCGAAGCAAGGTGTGGAGTAATTGAACTTACCTGTCAGGCAGTTGATTGTGAATACGAATGTGAGTTTTCCCACATTGTTAAGCTGACTGATGTTGGAAGTTGAGAATGCAGGTTCACCCCAGCCTTGTTCGTATCCGTGGTCTCTGTGTTGCAGAATACAAGCACCATTGTTTATAGCGGTGACGACTTGTGCAGCGGTACCGCCTGACCAACCTCCGAGTTCAGCCGGAGTTTGAGGAATATACTGGGTTCCGGTAGGTCCGAAGTAAGACACCACCATTGAGGTGTTTTGGTTTGTTGACCATACAGCCCCCGGGGTACCCTGATATATTGCATTGATTCTTACAGGACTATAGTTGTGGTTTCTAAGGTATCCGCCTACAGCCTCTGAGCAGATCTGGAACCAACGTTCGGTCTGCCATCCCAATGCTGTAATTGGGTGGTTGTAATATGCAGTATCCATGCAAGGAGTCAGTTCATACTCATACAGTTTGCTTGTAAGGACAGCAATCTGGTCAACGTTTTCGCCACCCATACGTGAGAAGGCCATCTCCGGAAGATGGTCCCCGGTAACGTCAGAATATTGGTTGTCGGTGATGCAGGAACCGAGAGGGTGGGATATGGTTTCAGCAGGAATGCCTACGCTCATGTTGGTGTTGTGGTCGCCCATCAGCAGAACTGCTACTGGAGGAATATCCCAATTGTTGTATGCATTGTGGAAGTAAGACTTCATTTGGTCGGTCGTGTTACAGCCCATTTCAGAAAGTGTTTTGACTTCTGTGAGGATACCCTGTTTGGTTCTGTATTCTTTCAGAGCATTAGCGTAAGGTCTGAAGTCTTCACGGTTAGGGATGACGATAAGATATTCGCAACCGGTGAGTTCGTCTTTGCTGTTGAAATATTCGCGTGAACGTTTTTCGTAATCGACTTTAGGAAGTTCGGCATAATTCAGAAAGACGTTTTGGAGGATAGGGTCGAACCATGGTGAACGATATTTGTCGTTGCCTATGTGTTTTGAACCACCTTCGAAAGTAACATCAACGTTAATGTCTGAATAAACTGTAAGTTCCTTTGTTACAGGATTGTACTGGAAAGGAGAAATTGCCAATATTACAGCATCCACACCGCGGACGGAGGTTGGTTCCGAAACGATTATTGGATTTGAAGGATAGTTGGCGTTTGTGGAATAAACTGTTTCGTTCTTGACGTAATTTTCTTCAGGTTCTTCCGATTCAGCCTGGATTCTCAGTGCTGGAGCGATATTGACATTGCTGACAATATCTTTTTTGCAGTCAATAATATTGACTGATACTGTAGCGCCTTGGGGAACTGCGATATAGCGACTTACTACCGGCAGATTAGGCATGCCTTCATCCTGAGGAATGAAAATGCCAGGAATAACAATCTGCTGCATATCTTCGCCTCTGTAGCTGACTGATTCAAATGAATATGAAGGAGTCGAGAGGTTGACGATAATGCCGTTGCCAGAGCGTTTGTTGGAATAGGTCATCTCTTGAGCAGAAGTGTTGACAGAGATGAGGAGCATACTGAGTATGCAGAACGATAATAATGTAAATTTCTTCATAGTATGTATTTGGGGTATTATTTTATTACTCCTAATTCGCGGCCAACTTTAGCGAAAGCGGCTATAGCCTTGTCAAGGTGCTTAACTTCGTGAGCGGCAGAAAGTTGGACTCTGATACGGTCTTGTCCTTTAGGAACGACAGGATAGTAGAATCCGGTTACATAGATGCCTTCGTCCTGCAGTTTTGCTGCGAATTCCTGTGACAGTTTGGCGTCATAGAGCATGACAGCGCAGATAGCTGACTGTGTGGGCTTTATGTCGAAACCGAGGGCAAGCATTTTTTCCTTGAAATAGTTTGTGTTGAAATGCAGTTTGTCCTGGAGTTCGTTAGTTTCCGACATCATGTCGAACATTCTTGCACCGGCAGCTGCAACCATTGGAGGAATGGAGTTCGAGAAGAGGTAAGGACGAGAACGTTGACGCAGCAGGTCGATGATTTCCTTCTTACCGGTTGTGAAACCGCCTACAGCTCCGCCGAAGGCTTTGCCTAAGGTGCCGGTGATTATTTCAACTTTGCCTCTCAGGTTGAATAGTTCGGTGACTCCGCGACCTGTATTTCCGACTACACCTGCCGAGTGTGATTCGTCAACCATGACCATAGCATTGTATTTGTTTGCGAGTTCTATTATTTTGTCCAAAGGAGCAACATTGCCATCCATTGAAAACACACCGTCAGTGGCGATTATGCGGAATCTGTCGGCCTGAGCGAGCTGAAGTTGCTTTTCGAGGTCGGCCATGTCGGCATTCGCATATCTGTAACGTTTGGCTTTACAGAGTCTTACACCGTCAATGATGGATGCATGGTTCAGAGCATCTGAGATGATGGCGTCCTGGTCTGTGAGCAATGGCTCGAAAACACCACCGTTTGCATCGAAGCAAGCAGCATAAAGGATGGTGTCCTCTGTACCGAAGAAATTTGCAATCTTTGCTTCAAGTTTCTTGTGAAGGTCGGAGGTGCCGCAGATGAATCTGACGGATGCCATACCATAGCCGTGAGTGTCCATGGCTTCCTTGGCTGCCTTAATCAATTCCTTGTTGTTGGCGAGGCCTAAATAATTGTTGGCACAGAAATTCAACACTTCTTTTCCACCAACTTGAATGCAAGCTCCCTGAGCTGATGTGATGATTCTTTCGTTTTTGTACAAGCCGGCATCTTCGATGTCCTTTAACTCTGCCTGTAAATGTTTTTGAAAATCTTTGTACATGATAGTTATTTGATTATATGATACTTAATTTTGATTTAAATCAATTATTTGAATTAACCAACAAAGATAATCTTTTTTATGTATTTATTTCTTTTTTTGGATAATATTTTCAAATGCTTGATTTTGTATTAGTACCTGATATCAGTTTACGACTACCACGCCTCGTTTTCTGATTTTATCACCTTTTGGTGTAATCCCTTCTAACAGAATGATATAAGTGCCTGAACTGACTCTTGCACCTCTGTCGTTGCAGCCATCCCATGAGAAATCTTGTTCCGTGCCGGCGAGCACGTTATTGAGAAGATGTCTTACCCTGATTCCCTGTCTGTTGTATATGTGGCAGTTGATGATTACATCCGCTTCATCGAAATAACAGTGAATATTGACGTAATCGTTGCTGCCGTTATTGTCTGGTGAGATTATTGTCGGATATATTGTCATGGTGACATCTTGACTTTCGGATACGATATCTCTGAATTGTGAATTCTGAATCCCAGGACTTCCGAAATTATAAGTCTGTGCTGCCGAATGCCAGTTTCCTGCATCATTTGTCGCCCGTTTGGGTGACATACGCTCAAGGCTGACACCATTTTCGTTGGCAAGACTCGACAGATGCAGGTCAGAACTGTAGATAAACCTATCAATTATGTTGTTTTCATCGGTGGCAATACAGATGTAACCTTTTGAACGGTTCAGGTTTGGAAAATTATCCATGTTGATGAATGCTAAGGTGTCATGATATGGATAGATGTCTGCAAGTCCTGAACAGTCGGATGACAGGACAATGATTTCTCCTGGTTTTAAAAATTTCTTGGGTATGGTTTTGGTGTATTTTGTCTTCTCCAGATTGTCGGTATTTGAGGTGTATCCAAATTTAAGTTGCTGAATGTCAATGAGTTTATTTGAATTGTTTATTATTTCCACATAGTCGTTGGCATCATCGGGGGCATTGAACAGTACTTCATTGAACAGCAAATCAGAAAAATCAGGTGCATATCCGATTCCGAATTGTGAAGAACATACTGAGGTGTTTCCGGCGCAGTCTTCAAGTGGACTGACGGTTTGCAAAAAATATAGAATACCTGGTTCAATGTTCTGATACAGATTGGCAATGAGTTTGTCAGACGAGTGCCCTTCAATTTCGACAGAAGAAATTTCGAGATAAGGTTCGATGCGGTAAATGGAAGTGTTTAGAATCACGTAAGGTTCAAGCTGTTCGGAGAATGTGATTTCGAGCCGGTTTTCTGAAATTACGGAAATATCAAGAATGAAAGCCGGAGTTTCGTCAATTACTGTTTTGTAGGATACCGAGTTTTGTCTGCACGGTGTTCCTCCTGACTGGTCTTCACACACAGACCAGTTCTGACGGCCAAGACACGGAAGGTCATGGTCAATCATTTCAATTGACCATCCTCCCGTTATCTTGTCTTCGTCAGAGATAAAATCAGGTGAGTAGTTTATATAGTCAATATCTCTTAAGTTGGTGTCAGTCAATGCAATATATCCTTCAGACTTAAGACTGAAAGACAAAAACAGAATCAGGTTGCCACTTATGAACTCACCGATTTTTTTTGATGAAATGACAGCGTATCCGTAACCGTCAATGTAAGAATTGGCGGGCAGCTCTAACATTTTTCCGGAAAGAATCAGGTGCCAGCCTGAAATATCCATGGTTTTTGAAGTCCTGTTGTAAAGTTCGAGATAATCATACGGCGGCAGTCCATTCGGTTCCGGATTGACATCAAACATGATTTCATTTATTATTATATCGTGAATATTGGCTCCGACAGCAGTTGTCGGAAATGTCAATATAATTATCAACTCCATAATAAATGATATGGTTTTAATGTTCATAAAGCAGTTCTTTTTATATATATGTCAGAAAAGCCTTTTCTGTTACCTAATTTTTTCTATTTTTGCAAAAATATTATCGTGTATGAAGAAAATCATTTGTCTAACTATATTGTTAAGTGTTGCAATCACTAATGTTTTCGGCCAAGTGCCTGAAAATATAAAGAAGCATTACAGTAACACTTTTGAAGTTTTCACAGATTTTATTACAGCCAAGCCTGAAAATTTTACGCCCAAGGCTATAAATATGGGGTATAGTTTCAGTATCTCATACCTTGTTCCTATGGGAAAATCGGATTTTTCGTTCTCAATCGGCGGCGGAATGACATGGCACAATTTCTACTCCGATGCATTACCGAAGGATGCTATACCTACCGATTTGTGGAATGACCGTTGGAATGATTATTATTTCATGAAGTTGGATTCGTTGGGTGTTGCCACATATACTAAAAACAAGATATGTGTTGCGTATTTTGGTGTTCCAGTGGAGTTGTTCTATTGTGCAAAGAACGGAATAAGATTCACTGCGGGAATGCGATTGGACTTCAAGATTGGCTCCAATACGAAATACAACGGCACTGATTTCCTGTATGGCACGACTGAGGTGTATAAGTACAAGAAATATAATCTTCAGAATCTGTCGAATTTTGGATTATGTCCAGTTGTCAGATTCGGTTGGCGTTGGTTTAACGTATATGCTTCATATTCATTGATTTCAGTATATGAGGCCTCGGTAGGTAACAAGATAAAACCTATATCGCTTGGAATCTCGTTCACTCCGGGAAGATAATTAAGGCAGGTTTATCTTATTTTTTCGCCGTTAATATAAAGCGAAAGCATTTCCGTATTTGGTATCTGTGATAAAGGTGCGGTCATCAGGTCTTCGGAAAGGATGACAAAATCAGCGCATTTGCCTGTTTCGAGGCTTCCTTTGACATTTTCTTCGAACTGTCCTTTTGCAGCCCAAATGGTTATTGAGCGAAGGGCTTGTTCTCGTGTCAGTGCATCGTGTGGTTGAAATCCTTCTTTCGGATTCCCGTCAATATCCTGACGGGCAACGGAAGAATAGAAGGTAATCACAGGATTCATATTCGACCAAGGGAAATCGGTGCCATTGACCAACCAGTTGTTTTCGCTGAGCAGTCGCCTATAGGCATAAGCGTTCCTGATGCGTTGTGTTCCGATGTATTTTCCGGCCCAGGACATATCATCAATGCAGTGAGTTGCCTGAATTGAAGGAATGATATTCAATTTTCCATATCGTTGGAAATCAGTACTATCCACTATCTGAGAATGTTCTATACGCCAGCGTAGGTCGTTGTTATCAGATAAAAAATCAGAATAAATATCCAATGTGTGCCGCACACCGCCGTCACCGATTGCATGAGTGCATACCTGAAAGCCTGAGTCAATGGCTTTACGGCATATCTGCCGGTAAAAACGGTCATCTTTAACTATAAAGCCTTCTGTCTCAGGTGAATCGGTATATGGTTGAAGAAGTTTGGCTCCACGTGAGCCGAGAGCTCCGTCGGCGTAAAGTTTTACAGAATGGACTTTCAGTCGGTCGGTTTCTAATTTGCCTTGGTTAATGAAGAAATCGAATGTGGAGTCAGGATTTGCCATGGCATTGACTTTTATCTTCATTATGCCTTCGTCCTGTAGCTTCTTAATTGTCAGTATGGTATGCTTGTCTAATCCTGCATCAGTGATGCTGCTCAGACCGTTGTCAAAACAAACAGACTCGGCTTTCAGAAGTGCTGTCTTAAGTTGTCCGTCAGTGAGCGGAGCGATTGCGGCTTTTGCAATATCAGCATCATTGTCGAGAAGTATGCCTTTTGGATTACCGCTTTCTGTATTCATATTGATTAGGTTCAATATGTTATCATTGACAAGGACTGCATGTCCGTCAACTCTTGACAGCAGGATGAATTTGTCAGGGAAAAGCTGGTTGAGCATCTTATTGTCGGGAAATGGATGACCGCCATTTTCCGAAGTCCATAGATTTTGGTCCCAGCCCTGACCGATAATCCAGCCGGAATCGTTATTGTTGTGCTGTTGAAGTCTTTCAATGACCTCGTTGAATGATGAACAACCCTTGAGATTGATATACCTGACGAGAGTTTCGCCGAAATAGACGAAATGGCAGTGCCCATCGATGAATCCGGGGTATACACATTTGCCTTGCAGGTCAATTTTTTCCTTTGATTTGCTTTTAAAGTTATTGCCTGTATATACTATTTTGCCATCTTTAACCGCCATCTGCGAAACAACCGTAAAATGTTCATCTACAGTGTATATGTGACCATTGACCAACAGAAGGTCGGCAGAATCGTCATAGTAAAAATTGTTCTGTTTGTTTAAATCTGTCTGCATGATGTTTTAAAATGCAAAAATATTGATTTTATGTAACCTTATTAGAAATTTTGCGTCATATTGTTATAAAAAACAAGTATTAGATTATGAAAAAGGTTCAAGTTCTTATTCTGACAATTTTATTGTTAATAGCATGTTCTTCGTATACTGTAAAAGTCAAATTAACCGGCAAGAGTGTTACACAAACTTTGCAGATAGATGATAATTATACGGAAATTGAGGTTAACAGGGCAATTAATGTGTTTATGAACGATACTGTTTCGATGGCGTTTGTGGAAGCTGATGAAGCGCTTATTCAGTATTTTCAGTATAAGATTAAGGGAAATTGTCTTGTATTGACTATGCGGGAAAATATCAGTTTGGAAAGTTCCGGCAACAAAAAATCTTCGATTAAGGTTTATTTGCCTTTAAAAGATGGAATAAATGATATCAAGCTCAGTGGGGCATCGTCATTTGTATGCGGTAATCCTTTATCTGCTAATGAGTTATCGATAGAATTAACTGGTGCGTCTTATTTGAAGGGTGACATCATCGCCAAAAGTATCAAGGCTGAAATATCAGGCGCAAGCAAACATGATGGTTATGTTGAGGCTCGAAAGTTGATAATGAATTTCAGCGGTGCATCAAAATATGACGGCACGTTAAATTCCGACAATGCATCAATCAATGTTTCTGGGGCTTCCGACATCAGATTTGACGGTATTGTCGATCAGTTGAGATTGAAGTTGAGTGGTGCTTCACATCTTGAGGGCAGGCAGATTGCGGATTTGAATGCAGATATCTCGGGCGCAAGTCATGCTGATGTTGACTGTAGCGGCACAATAAAATGTAAAGTGTCGGGAGCCAGCAAACTGATTTATTCCGGGAATGCATCAATTGAAAACATAGACTCCTCGGGAGCTTCAGTGGTCCGTAAGAAATAGTTTCCGGTTTATATTCCGATTAGTACAGGCAGCGGTCGAGGTCGGCGGTTATTTGTTCTTTGTCCATGTGCTGACCGATAAATACAAGTTTTATCATGCGGTCGCCGACTTCGTCGTCCCAATCGCGGCGTAGTGACGGATCCTGCGCCATCATCTGTTCCAACTCATACTTAGGAGCTGTAGCGTACCATTGGCCGCATTCACTGAGTTGTTTGCTTACCCCTGACTGTTCGAAGAGGTATGACATGTCGTTGTCGCTTGCAAACCAGCATAGTCCTTTTGAGCGTATGACGTTGGCAGGCCACTTGTTGGTAACGAAGGTGTCGAACTTGACAATGTCGAAAGGTTGACGTCTGTAATATACGAAAGTGCTGATTCCATATTCTTCAGCTTCGCCCTCATCCTCATGGTGATGATGGTGATTGTGACCATGATGTTCATGCTCATGGTGTTCATCTTCATGATGTTCATCTTCGTCATCATCGACTGGCGTTTCCATTTCGCGAATCCAGGCTGCGGAGGTGGCTGCACGGTTGAAATCAAAAATTCTCGTATTTACGATTTTGTCGAGGTCAACGTCGCAGTAGTCACATTCTATGATTTCGGCGGTAGGCTGTATGGCACGGATGATAGCTTTGATACGGCCGCGTTCGAAAGCACTAACCTCTGAAGCTTTGTTCAGCAGGATGATGTTGCAGAATTCAATTTGTTGGATGATGAGGTTGGCGATGTCTTCCTCATCGATATTGTCGCGTTGCAGGTCTTTGCCTCCGTCAAATTCAGTTTGGAGCCGGAGGGCATCCACTACTGATACGATGCAGTCGAGATATGCGATGCCGTCCTTTGTGTATTGTGGGCCTAATGCAGGCATGGAGCAGATGGTTTGAGCAATAGGAGCAGGTTCGCAGATGCCGCTTGCCTCTATGACGATGTAGTCAAAGCGTTTCATTTTCACGAGGTCGTCAATCTGGTTGACGAGATCCATTTTCAGTGTGCAACAGATGCAGCCGTTTTGCAGAGCTACAAGACTGTCATTGCCTTTGCTGACAATGCCACCTTTGGCTATGAGTGAGGCATCGATGTTTACTTCACCCAAGTCGTTGACGATTACGGCGAATTTGATGCCTTTTTTGTTTGATAGTATTTTGTTAAGGAGTGTTGTTTTGCCGCTTCCCAAGTATCCGGTCAGAAGCAGCACTGGTATTCTTGTGTTATTCATCTTTTCAGTTTTGATTGTGTGTGCAAAGATAATTCAAAAATCTTATTATTGTGTGTCTCTGAAAATGACATTGGCATTAGTGCAGAGTGTTGGGCATACAAGTATCCCAATAGCGGCCAATTCTATACATATAGGAAGAAGAAGAACAATCCGCCGATTATGATGCCAAGGTGATATTTGAATGCAAAATCATTGTTAGTCTTAATGCGAGCCCAGCCGACAATGCCTGCTACGAGCAGAAGGATTAGAAATACCCAGTAATTGTATGTGGAGCCGATGTGAAGCAGCCTGATATACAGCCCAAGCATTTCTCCTATGGCAATTGAATGAAAGTCAACTTTGGTAAAGAGTGATGCTAAACTTAAACATAACAGCATCAATGAGTTGAGGATAAAAAACTTGGAAAGTATTTCAGAAACACCGATATTTGTAAATGATTTGTATATGGCGAAGTAAATGGTTGCCATGAAGATGGACATGAATGAGTCGATATGTATTTTCTGTTCAGTGAACTGCTTGTATAGCTTCATTTTTTTGAACAGCAGTTTGCAGATGAGAGGAATTATTACGGCGGTTATCAGTATGAATGATGCTATCAGAAGCATTTTATCGGGAGAAATCAGATATCTGATGATTATGACACAAAAATAGAATATGGCCATCACGTATAGTGGTGACAGCAGAGGGTGGAACAGCACATTGACTATTTTTGTGAGCAGGGAATTCCGATTCATACTAATTTCGGGCTAAATTCTTTTTCTCATGCGGGCTGAAGGAATTCCGAGTTGTACTCTGTATTTTGCGATGGTACGCCGTGCAATGTTATATCCTTTTTCATTGAGTGTCCTCACGAGGTCGTCATCGGTAAGGGGATTTGTTTTGTCCTCATTCTCAATGATTTCCTTAAGGTCGCTTTTGATTTTCTTGTTAGACACTTCTTCACCTGAGTCAGTGGTCATTGATTCGGAGAAAAAATCCTTGAGCAGATAAGTGCCGTATGGTGTTCTCACGTATTTGCTGTTGACAACGCGTGACACGGTGGAAATATCCATTTTGATGTCTTTGGCGACATCTTCAAGAATCATCGGCTTGATTTTCTTTTCATCACCTGTCATGAAGAACTCCTTCTGATGTCGTATAATTGAGGACATGGTGTTGTAGAGGGTTTTCTGGCGCTGGTTTATTGCTTCGATGAACAGTTTTGCCGAGTCGATGTATTTCTTGTAGAAATTGGCGCTTTCCTTGATGTACGGTTTGTCGGATGAGGCATACATTGCCATTTCTTTTTGTGCCGATTTCTTGATGCGCAGGTCGGGAACATTGCGGGACGACAATGTCAGTTTGGGTTCATTGTCTTCTATATAGACTATGAAATCTGGGAAGACGTAGTTGAAGTTCATTTCAGTAGGAGAACTTGAATCGCCTGGTTTAGGGTTGAGGTGGATGATTATCTGTTCAGCCCTTTTAAACTGTTCCTCGTTGATTTTCAGTTTTGTAAGTATTTTGTCGAAATGTTTTTTGGACAATTCATCGAAACATTTTTCAATAATTTGACGGGCGATGATAACGTCTTCGGTTGTGTCCATCTGATTAAGTTGAATGAGCAGGCATTCTTTCAGGTCGCGTGCTGCGATGCCAGGAGGGTCAAGCTTTTGGACTTCGTGCAGGACTTCTTCGATTTCCTGAGTTGATGCATCGACATAATAGTCGAAGGCCAGGTAGTTGGAGATTTGCTGGAGAGTTATTTTCAGATATCCCGACTCGTCGATATTGCCGATTATCTGTGTGGCGATGAACTTTTGCTTTTTTGTGAGGCTGCTCATCATAATCTGGTTGAGCAGTCTCTCAGAAAGAGATTCGACATCAGCGTGCTGTATTTCCACTTGTTCATCGTCAGGGCTTGAGTTGTTGGCACTTAGTTTGTAATACGGAGTGTCATCATCACCGCTTCCCTCATCATCGATATTATAGTCTAAGGAAGAATTATCCTTTGAGTTGTAATCGTCAATATTTTCATCGTTTTCAATCTCATTGTCGCCGCCTTCGCCATCGGGTTCACTGGAATAGTCCGGATTGTCGTCAGGTGAGTTGTCGCCGATTTCCTCGGAATCATCTTCAGGGTCGAGAGTATTTGGGTCATCGCCGTTTTCAAGGGTTGGATTGGTTTCAATTTCTTCCTTGATTTTGTCTTCGAGGAGAATACCCGGCAGTTGCAGCAGTTTCATGACCATGATCTGCTGTGGTGACAGTTTCTGAGTGGTGGTTAGGATTTGAGTGTTTTTCTGACCTGGCATAATGGGATTAGGGATAATAGATTAAAATTCAGCGTTTCCTGGAGTTCTTGGGAACGGGATGACATCGCGGATGTTCGACATGCCGGTGACAAAGAGGATAAGTCTTTCGAAGCCGAGGCCGTAGCCGCTGTGTGGCACTGAGCCGAAGCGGCGGGTGTCAAGGTACCAGCTCATCTGTTTTTCAGGGACTCCCATTTCTCTCATCCTTGTCACAAGCTTGTTGTAGTCGGCCTCACGTTCTGAACCGCCAATGATTTCGCCTATCTGTGGGAACAGAACGTCCATGGCTTTGACGGTCTTGTTGTCTTCGTTGAGCTTCATGTAGAAAGCCTTGATTTCCTTCGGATATCCGGTAACGATGACAGGACTCTTGAAATGATGCTCCACAAGGTATCTTTCGTGTTCTGACTGCAGGTCAATTCCCCATTTGTCAACAGGGTATTTGAATTTTTTCTTTTTGTTGTGGTTGCTGTTCTGAAGTATGTTGATGGCTTCGGTATAGTTGATGCGTGCAAAAGGATTTGAGATGACGAAGTTGAGTTTTTCTATGAGAGTCATTCCGCTTCGTTCGTTGACCGGCTTTGTCTTTTCTTCTTCTATGAGCCGGTTGTTGAGGAATTCGAGGTCGGACGCACAGTTGTCGAGAGCATATTTGATGAGGTATTTGAGCATTTCTTCAGCGAGATCCATGTTGTCGTTGATATCGTAAAATGCCATCTCAGGTTCGATCATCCAGAATTCGGCGAGGTGTCGTGTCGTGTTGGAGACTTCAGCACGGAAAGTAGGTCCGAAAGTGTAGATTTCGGAGAGTGCCGTGGCAGCAAGCTCGCCTTCGAGTTGTCCGGAGACTGTCAGTTTAGTGTCCCTTCCGAAGAAATCCTGCTTATAGTCCACTTTGCCTTCTTCATTGCGTGGCGGATTATCAATATCCAGGGTTGTAACTTTGAACATTGCGCCTGCGCCCTCGGCATCCGAAGCAGTGATAAGCGGGGTGTTGATATATACGAAACCCTTGTCGTTGAAGAACTTATGGATGGCAAAAGCCATTGCGTGGCGTACTCTGAAGATTGCACCGAAGGTATTGGTTCTGAATCTCAGGTGAGCTATTTCCCTGAGAAATTCGAGTGAATGTTTTTTCGGTTGGAGAGGGTAGGCGTCAGGGTCAGCCAGACCGAGGATTTCAACCTTGTCGGCAGCGACTTCGCCAGCCTGCTTTGAACCTTGTGACTGGACCCATTTTCCTTCCACTGACAACGAGGCACCCACAGTGCATTTCGAAATAAGTTCATCATCGGGATTGTTGATGACTATCTGGACGTTGTTGATGGTTGAACCGTCGTTGAGGGCAATGAAAGCTACGTTTTTGCTGAATCTCTTGTTCCTGATCCAGCCTTTTACTATAACCGCTTTGTCAAAATCGGTACTTTTCAGTAATTCTATTATTTTGATTCTGTTCATGTTCGAAATTGATAATGTGAATTAATCCCAGCAGAGGATTTTCTTGAAATTGTAATCTTCCGGATTGTTAACGTATTGTGCTATATCTTCGTAATCTTCTTCAGTGATATAATGTATGTTTTCGTTGAAGACGAGTTTTGCCTGTTCGGAGTTTATATTGAAATAGCGCGTACGCATCTGTCCTGTGGATTCATCGATTATGTCCTTGATGAAGATAGGGCTGATGTCGCCTTTGGCATCAGCGCAGACCATGCACGAGGTGTAACCCTGATCGAAGAGTATCTTGACACCTGTACCTAGCAATGAGCAGTACATGAGGTCGTAAGCGATAGGTTCGACACAACGGAATTCGTAACCGAGTTCAACAGGACGGCTTTTGGTTTTCAGCTTGGTTTCAGAACTTACCTTCTGTTGGAGTAATACGTTGAAAATGTGAGCTTTGCTGACGGTTCCAAGTTCAGGGTGACCATGTTCGTCGTATGTGAAGTTTATTCCAGTGTTTTTGATTTCCTCATCGTTCATTGAATGAAATACGCCTTCGCTGATGACTGCGGCACCATAGTTAATTCCCAGGATTTTTCTTTTCAGCATCGATGAAATTATGAGACGGAGTATTTTGTCGATGGTAATCTCAGTCTTGTTGAACATTTCAGGGATTATAATCATCGGATAATGAGCTGAAGCTCCAATGGTGAATGCCAAGTGTCCGGCTTCACGTCCCATAGAGGCTATCACGAACCATGTGTTGCTTGTCCTGGCATCTTCGTAGATGGTGGTTGCAAGCTTAACACCTTCAGCGACAGCTGATTGGAAGCCGAATGTCGGAATGCCTTCAGGCAGCGCCAAGTCATTGTCAATGGTCTTGGGCACGTGAATACATTGAATAGGGAAGCTGATGCTCTTGAGGTATTCACTGACTTTCATGGAGGTGCGCGCAGTGTCATCGCCGCCTATGGTGACAAGTAGTTTGACGTTGTTGTTGATGAAAAAGTCTGTGTTGAGACGTGACATGTCGTTAGGTTTGAATCTGCTCATGGCAAGCATGGAACCTCCCGACTGACGGATTTCGTCAGCTTTTTGGAATGTTATCTCTTCTTCTTTTAACTTATATGTGAACAGACTTTGGAAGCCGTCGTGAAGGCCTATGACCTTGTAACCGTGCTTCAGAAAAACTTTGGTGACAGAACTGATGACAGTGTTGATTCCAGGTGCTGGCCCGCCACCACATAATATTGCGATTGATTTTCTCATTTTTCAAATTTTGGAGAGCAAAAGTAATATTTTTTTCAAAAAAAACTTACCTTTGCAATCGTTTTTTAACATCGTCAAGTTATTTACTAAATCAAACAAAATGGACATTAGAGAAATATTGACAATTTCCGGCAAATCCGGATTATTCAAGTTAGTTTCAAATAGCAGGAACACTTTCATAGTGGAATCTCTTGCTGATGGCAAGCGTTTCCCTGCTTTTGCCCGTGATAAAGTCAGTTCTTTGGATGAAATAAGCATCTTCACGGATGAAGATGACATGCCTCTTCGTGATTTGTTTGTCAAATTATATAAATATCAGAACCATGCTCCTGTCGATGCCGGAATTATTGGTGACAACGACAAACTGAAAGCCCTGTTCGATTCTTTTATACCAAATTACGACCGCGATCGTCTGTATGTCTCACACATGAAGAAGATTGCCGGATGGTACAATGAACTGCTTTCACATGACCTGATTAGTGAAGAAATTAATGAAGATGACTCTTCCGAGGAAGAAAAAAATGAATCTGCTGCAATCACAAGCAAGGAAAACAAGCAGACCATTTCTGACTTGAAGAAGACGAATGTTGACAAGCCGATGCCGAAAAATGCATCTTCAAAGTCACAGGCAAAAACGATAACAACTAAACCTAAAGCCAAGTAAGCAGATGGAGTCATCCCATAAAAGGATTAGTGATATGATAATCATCGGAAATACCCGTATCTCCGATGATTATTTTATTTTGGAATGTAAGGATTCGCAGCCTCTGCCTTGCATAAAGCCGGGACAGTTTGCTCACATAAAAGTGGAAGGCAACCCGTCGGTGTATCTGAGACGTCCGTTTTCCATTCATGACTGCAATTATGAAAAGAACACCATATCCTTCTTAATCAAGATAGTGGGAAATGGCAGTGCCACTTTGTCGCAGTTGAAGGAAAATGAGGTGGTTAGCATCGTATATCCTCTTGGAAACGGCTTTTCAGATGAAGTTGCTGCAGAGGGGAAATCGCTTTTGATTGGCGGTGGAGTAGGGATAGCACCAATCTTTTTTCTTGCAAAGGAACTGAAGCGGAATAAATGTGACTATGACGTTCTGCTTGGAGGGAAAAAAGTGAGTGACCTGTTGTGTTACAGTCAGTTGAAACAATTTTGCAGTGTGTTTTGCACAACTGAGGATGGTTCGGAGGGGACCAGAGGTTTTGTCACCGACCATGAAATCATGAGAAATATTTCACGATACGACAGGATTTTCTGCTGCGGACCTACTCCGATGATGAAGGCAGTTGGCAAAAAGGCCTGTGATAATGGCATTTTTTGTGAGGTGTCTCTTGAAAACAAGATGGCGTGCGGATTCGGAGTATGTCTGTGCTGTGTGACACCGACTAATGATGGCAACAGATGTGTCTGCACCGATGGTCCTGTTTTTAATATTAATGAACTGAAATGGTAATCTGAAATGACAAATCTTGAAGTTAACATACATGGTCTGACGCTGAAAAACCCGATTATGACTGCTTCCGGGACTTTCGGAAACGGCTACGAATACAGTGATTTCTTTGATGTGTCGTGCCTTGGTGGAATCATCCTGAAGGCAACTACAGCTGAGAAGAGAGACGGCAATCCTTATCCTCGTATGGCAGAGACTGCAAACGGCATGATAAATGCAGTAGGACTTCAGAACAAAGGGGTGGATTTCTTTGAAACAGATATCTATCCAAAAGTCAAATACTTCAATACCAATGTTATAGCCAATGTTGCAGGTTCATCAATTGAGTCATACGTTGAAGTTGCACGAAGGATGAACAGATTTGAACATATTGCCGCCATAGAGCTGAACATCTCGTGTCCGAATGTGAAACAGGGTGGCATGTCATTTGGCACAAAACCTGAATCTGCACGGGAGATTACTTCTGCAGTCAGAGAGGTGTATGACAAAACTCTGATTGTGAAGCTGACACCCAATGTGACGAGTGTCGTGGATATTGCCGAAGCAGTGATTGAAGGCGGTGCTGATGCAGTGTCACTTGTGAATACGTTTATGGGCATGGCGATAGATGTGGAAACGCGCAAACCTGTTATCTCAACGATAACTGGCGGCGTATCGGGACCTGCAATCAAACCGATGGCATTGAGGATGGTATGGCAGGTGGCAAAGGCTGTGAAGGTTCCTGTAATCGGAATAGGCGGTATCTCAACGGCTGAGGATGTTGTCGAGTTTCTGCTTGCCGGAGCGACTGCTGTGGAGATAGGAACTGCAAATTTCATCAATCCCCGTGCGACCGTAGATGCACTTGAAGGTCTCAGAAAATATATGGCTGACCATAAAATAAATGACGTTAAAGAACTTATCGGAGGACTTTTATAATGGCAAAAGGAAAAATCTTAGTTGTAGATGATGAACGCTCTATACGTGACACTTTAAAAGAGATTCTTGAATTTGAGGGCTATTTGGTTGATGTGGCGGAAGATGGCGCTGCTGCTTTGAAAAGCTTGAATGCCAATATATATGATTTGGTGCTGAGCGACATCAAAATGCCTAAGGTTGACGGAATGGAATTTCTGGCTGAAGCTCTGAAAATCACGGACGCGCCTATCGTTATGATATCAGGTCATGGCACGATAGAAACTGCTGTGGAATCACTGAAATTGGGCGCTTACGATTATTTGGCCAAACCGCTTGACCTCAACAGATTGCTCGTAACGGTGCGCAACGCGATGGATAAGGGACATCTGGTAAAGGAAACTAAGATCCTCCGGCAGAAAGTCAGTTCAAAATATCAGATAATAGGAGAATCGCCTGCCATTAAGGAAATTGTTAACATGATTGACAAAGTTGCGGCAACTGATGCCCGTGTTCTCATAACAGGCGAAAACGGCACTGGTAAGGAACTTGTGGCACATCAGCTTCATGAAAAAAGCCTGCGCTGCAAAGGTCCGTTCATTGAAGTAAACTGCGCTGCAATTCCATCTGAACTTATTGAAAGTGAGCTGTTTGGACATGAAAAAGGCTCTTTCACTTCTGCAATAAAACAACGTAAGGGTGACTTCGAACTTGCTGATGGTGGAACGCTTCTCTTAGATGAAATTGGAGATATGAGCCTCGCCGCTCAGTCGAAAGTCCTTAGAGCTTTGCAGGAGAACAAGATTATGAGAGTTGGCGGCGAAAAGGAGATTGAAGTCGATGTGAGAGTCATTGCCGCCACCAATAAAAATTTGCAACAGGAAATCAAAGCGGGCAATTTCAGAGAAGACCTGTATCACAGATTGTCGGTGATTATAATCAATGTCCCTCCTCTTCGGGAACGCGAGGGTGACATACCTTTATTGACTCAGTATTTTCTGAAGGAAATCTGTTCGAAAATGGGGAAAGCGCCTATGACAATAACTGACGAGGCTGTCAATCTTCTTGCAAGTATGCAATGGCGTGGCAATATAAGGGAACTTAACAACGTGGTGGAAAGACTCATAATTTTGTGCGACAGCACAATCACCGCCGAGGATGTTAAAAAGTATGCGGAGGTATAATCTCTAACTTTTTTCGGATATTTCTTTTACATTTGGCAACTTCTATGTACATGGGGTGACCCAACAGGTCGTATAGAAGGCTTATTTCGTGCTCACGAATGTCTTTGATGTTATCTTCGGAAGTATAATGCTTCTTCATATAATTAATTAGACTGATTCCAATCATATCATAGTCCACCCCCGAAGGTACGCCGTTTTTGTAATATACGGTGTATGTTGAAGTCAAACCTTCAAACGACATTTTGTCTATTGTGCTCTCCATCTGAAAATAATTTCCCTTTAATTTTGGTAACAAAATTGAAAATTCCGACATATATATTTAAACGCAGTATATTCTAAATGCAATAATTATGCCTAAAAATGCAATTTACCCAATTTTAAAGATAATTATTCCTCTTTGCATTGGGCTTGCATTGGCAGAAAAACTCGTAATGTCTGACAGGTCTTTGCTTGTGCTATTGACAGGCAGTTTTTTTTTGACACAAATAATGTTTCTGTTGTCGGTGAAAGTACCATATCAGAAAGAATATATTGCCGGGCTCTTGATATTCATTGACATGATAATTTTAGGTATATGCCTGCAAGTGTGTGACAATCGGCCGTTTTATAATTACAGTCGTCATGGACTTGATTCCCAAAGTACTGAGTTGAGGGTGATATCATCTCCCGAGGACCGTCCGAAAACTTACAGAATTCTTTGTGAAATCGTGGATTCCGATAAGTCGTATCCTAATGTGTGTTTGTATTTGAGTAGAAACAGTGAATATCTGCCGCAGTACGGCCATGTGGTATCAGTGCATAGAGCATTGCAGCAGATTGAGCCGCCTTCGGAAGGGGATGAGTTTGATTACAGGCGATACTGCTTCAACAGAAACATCGGTTACAGGGTTTTTGCAAGTGAAGATGACATTATTGCCGTTGACACGGTTCCGAAAAAGAATTTCCAGGTGTGTGTTATGTCGCTTCGGGATAATCTGTTGAATATTTTGAAGTCACATGCTCCTGATGACAGGTCGTATTCTGTGGCGGCGGCATTGCTGCTTGGTTACGATGAGATGGATGAAGATACGCGACAGAGTTTCAGGGCGGCAGGAACGATTCATGTTTTGTGTGTGTCGGGATTGCATGTGGCTACTGTTTTCATACTGATATCTTTTCTTATGGGATTGCTGCCCGGCCGCAGATTCCGAAGATTCATCGCACCATTGTTGTCGGTCATGCTGTTATGGATTTATGCTGCGATAACCGGATTTTCATCGTCTGTGACTCGCGCTTCTCTGATGCTGACTTTGGCTACTGTAGGCAGAGTGACCGGCAGGCGGAACAATGTTGTGGCCAAGATTTGTGGTTCCGCCTTAATTCTGATGATAATCAATCCCAACATTATTTTTTCGGTGGGAGCAAAGATGTCATACGCGGCGGTGTCGGGAATTGTGTTGTTTCGCGATAGTCTTCCAAATACTGACAGATATCCGTTCCCCTTGAATCGGGTTGTGGAGCTGATGTGTGTTTCGGTGTCGGTGCAGCTTGCGATTGCACCGATAGTTCTGTATTATTTTCACACTTTCTCTACATATTTCTTGTTTTCCAACATCATAGCCGTGCCGCTTGCGACCATATCTTTGTATTTAGGTATGGTGATGTTGGTTCTTTCGGCAGTGCCCTTTGTCGGCATTATTGCCGGTAAGGTTTTTTATTTGTGTGTCAGTCTGTTGACTGTATCCGCAGAGGTGATAGAGCGGATTCCCTATTCGTTGTGTCAGGGCATCAGTTTCGACATCATAATGTTGATATTGGTTGCGGTGTTGTTGGCCATGATGAAACAGGTGACGGACAACGGTGCCAACGCCAAGGTAATAAAGCTGATGCTTTGTGTTGCGATTGTGATTTTGTTGAGAGGGGTGTGATTTGGTAACGCAAAACTACAAAAAAAATCCGCAAATCGAGCCTTAGCCCGAGTTGCGGATTTCAAAGACGAGTCGTTTGTACGGCTATTTCTTGATGGTTTGCATATCGTAAATCTGCTCCTGACAGCGTCACATAAAAATCTTCAAATCCGTAATTTACTTATAATGAGAAAGATAATCTTCTTGAGACACCCGAAACTGATTTGGGTGTCTAATTCAGTAAAACGGGAAGAAGAAAAAATAGGCAGCCACCCACTCGCGGGGGATGCCTGCGGCCTTGCCAATGCTGGAGCCAGAGCTATTACGCACCGTGCCATCACTCTCCACTTTGCCAATGCTGGAACCCGAGCTGTTGCGCACAGTGCCATCCTTGTCAAGCTTACCTATACTCGAACCGGAGCTGTTGCGAATGGTGCCATCTTTATCAATCTTGCCAATGCTGGAACCCGAACTGTTGCGGATAGTGCCGTCGCTGTCGAACTTGCCGACGCTGGAACCGCTGGAATTGCGGATGGTTCCGTTACTCTCAATCTTGCCACAGCTCGAACCGCTACTATTGTAAACGGTTTGTGCCATTGCACCTGATGTCATTATTATGGCTATGGCCATGAATAAAACTCTTAATGCTTTCATTTCTCTATCTTTTTAATGGTTTGACTTACTCTTATTTACCCCAAAAGGTGCAAAAATCATTCCAAACGATAGCATAATCTTTAATTATGAAACCTTTATCGCTAAATGTGCGGCACAATGTCAATCGTGTTGCTGGACGCTTGCGAGTTTTGGTTGACCTGGATTTGTGCGGGTATCTTTTCTTTCACATTTTCGCGGTGGCACATGTTTGGATAGAACACCTTCGGCGTTATATTTTAATATATACGCTTAGGGTTTCAATGAAATATTATTTGTATATTTGCTAAAAATTTGAAACAACATGGAGAGAATAAAGGTACTTACAGTTCGTTTCGTCAATGAAATAATGAGAGAAGAGGTGCCGTTGTTCCGTGGTGCCATAGTAAATGCGATGGAAGATGCAAATCTGCTTTTCCACAACCACGAAGAAGATGGACGGTTACGTTACGCTTATCCCTTGATACAATACAAGCGCATCAACCAGAAGGCCGCCATCGTGTGTTTGGGAGAGGGTACGGAAGCCATCGGCCAGTTTTTTTCTTCTTGTAATTTTGATTTGAAATTGGGCGAGAGACTGGTAAAATTGGAAGTGGAAACGGTCAATGCACATCAGCATCTGGTTCAGATATGGGACAGCGAATTCACATACCATATCAGGCGTTGGTTGCCTTTAAACCAGGACAACTATGCCGCTTATTGTAAAGAAGAGAGCCTGGCTGCCAAGTACGCCTTGTTAGAGCGGTTGCTAACTGCCAACATCCTGTCGTTTGCCAAAGGCCTGGGCATCCGGTTCGAGAAGCATGTGGTGTGCCGGATTACAGCCATTGACGACCCGCACACTGTGATGTACAAAGGCGTGAAGCTGATCTCCTTCGACGCGGAGTTCAAGACCAACGTGAGCCTGCCGGACTACGTGGGTTTAGGGAAGGGCGTGAGCTTGGGGTGCGGGACGACGGTGAGGATGTATGAGAAAAAAGAAAATAATAATGAATAAATATAAGCTATATGGATACAACAAGAGAAAAGGTCTATTTGGCAGCATTGCTGCATGATATAGGGAAGTTCTATCAGAGGGCGGATAAACTATTCTCGGACGATAGAAATCGTTTGTCAAGCTTGTCCCGTAAAATCGCTGATTTACTTTGTCCCTTGAATGAAAACGGTGGTTTCGGATACCAGCATACTGTATGGACCCATCAATTTTTACAGGACAATGAACAAGTGATGAAAAAAATTCCAGACCTTGTTGATAATGTATTTGACAACGGAAAAGAGGATTCTATTTTTCAGTTGGCGAGCTATCACCACAAACCATCAACAGAGTTACAAGCTTTAATCTCAATGGCAGATTGGTGGAGTGCAGGTATAGACAGACGTGAGAATAATCTTGAGGAGGAAAATGGAAAGGCTAATGGCATCACATGGGGAAACCAACGTTATAAAAAGATTCCGTTGTATTCTGTTTTCAACAAAATATTTAACGCTAATCACCATTTTGCATTCGGGCTCAAATCATTGTCAATAGATGAAAATGGATTTTTCCCAACAGACATAACAAAAGCAGAAGATGGCAACGACGAATCAAAATATGCATTGTTGTGGCAAAACTTTGAAGATGAATTTAAAAAGTTGCCGACAGACACATTTAATGGATTCGCAGAAAGTTTGATTTCGCTTTTGAAGAAATACACATGGTGTATTCCGTCAAACACGACAGACATGTCAAATGTAAGTTTGTTCGATCATTTGAAAACAACTGCTGCTTTTGCCGATTGTCTGTATGTTTACAAAACCGAGAATCCTAATGATTTCACATTTGACAATAAAAGACTTTCATTGAAAGAAGGCATAAAACCTGTCATTCTATTAGGCGGAGATTTATCTGGCATTCAGAAATTTATATATAACATAGCATCACGTAAAGCAGCTGTAAGCTTAAAGGGTCGGTCTTTCTATCTACAATTGCTGATTGATTCTGTTATTCAAAGAATCATTTCTCATCCCGACATTCAAGCTACGCTTGCCCACGTAGTCTATTCTTCCGGTGGTAAATTCTACATGATTCTCCCTAACACGGAGAAGGTTTTATCTGCCATTCAATCTTTGAAAAATGAGTTTGAAGAAGAATTGTGGGAAAAACATCATGGACAATTGATTTTGAATCTCGACTACGTACCATTTGCGTATAGCACCCAAAACAAGGATTTACTTTTCGATAGTGCTGGAGAGAAATCCATTGGGAAATTATGGCAAACACTGGCAGAAAAACTTACGACTCAAAAGAATCAAAAGTTCAAGTCGCTACTAACCAACAAATACGACGAATTGTTTGGTGTGCAAAAAGTTAGTGAAAAGGCAAAAGTTTGTGCGGTTACGGGGATTGAAAGTGATGAATGTAAACCAATTGACTCCAAAGAAGCAGAAAAAACATATGTTTTACCTATAGTTAAAGAGCAATCTGAATTAGGGAACACGTTGAAAGATGCTGATTTTGTAATCACATATACAGGTAATGATGAAAACAAATATTTGACAAACCGCTCTAAATGCCATATGTCGTGTGTAGGAGTTAGCAACTATCTGTTCGACCAAAAAGAGTTGATAGACGAAGATGCCGACTTTAGGAAGATTACATCGGCAGATGTTTGTCGAGTAAAAAGAATAAACGAGACTGGATTTCTTGTTTCCCTAAAAGGGAAAGGGTGCGGTTATGGATTCCAATTCTATGGAGGAAACAAACAAGCACAAACCGTTGACAAGGAAAAGAACAAGACATTCGAAGAACTTGCCGACGGCACATATCTTGGCGTGTTGAGAATGGATGTGGACAATTTAGGATCTATTTTTATCAAAGGATTGCCAGAAGAAGACAAGAGTTTTTCGGCATACTCCACACTTTCGTTCATGCTCGATTATTTCTTTAGCGGATTCCTCAACACCATTCGAGAAAAGGATGAGTTTAAAAATGATGTAAACATTCTCTATTCAGGTGGTGACGATGTATTTGCAGTCGGAAAATGGGACAAACTAATTGATTTTGCAGAAGCCATTCGTGAGAACTTTAAAAAATTTGTCGGTCGTGATGATATTTCTATTTCTGGAGGCATAGCAATGGTTCGGGATAAATTCCCAATTGCCAAGGCCGCAGAATTGGCTGGCGATGCTGAAGATGCTGCCAAGAAATATCGGAAGGAAAAGAACGCTTTCAATATGTTCGGCGAAAGCGTTACTTGGGATGGCGAATTCGATTATGTAAAATCGTGCAAAAAACAATTTGTCTCTTTGATTGATAAATGTGGTCTTTCACGAGGTATTCTTCATAAAATCATGACATACGCAGCCATGGTTAAGGAGAATCAAATCATTGAAGAGGAAAACAAGAATGGAAACTACAAGCGTAAGCCCGACATGAGCTATTTGTGGCATACGGCCTATTATCTAACTCGCTTTATGGGCAAGGAAAAAGATAATAAGGTAGTCTATGATTTTTGCAAAGATTTGCGAGATAAGCAATTGGTTAAGCCTGACAATTATAGGCTTGTGTCACTTGCGGCTCGTTGGGCAGAACTTGAATTGAGAGAAATAAAAGATAAAGAAAGTATTAACGATAAAAATGAATAATTATGGCTTGGAAAGAATTAATTCCAGAACAAGAAATCACAGTGAAAGTAACAAAAGCTACTGTTGATTTTGCAAAGAAATTTGGTTCCTATTTAGGAACAAATGACGAGAGTTCTTATACCGATAATAAGGGGAGAACTAAAACAAAAGTTGACAGGGCTAAACTGACAACAACACAATTGCGAAAATTCTTTGGAGAAGTAAAACGCCAACAATTGAAAGGATATGATGAAACTGATTTTGTTTTGCTCAAACCCAAATTGGCGTATGCTGTTGGTCGTGCGAAAGATGAACATGCAAAGATTAACGATTTTTATTTTGTGATTGCTAAAGCAATAGATTGTGTAAAAGCATCTACAAAAGAGGAATCTGAAAAAAGGTTCAAAAACTTCATCAAGATATTTGAGGCTATTGTTGCCTATCACAAAGCAGCTGAAGAAAGCAAATTAAATGATGATGCAACGGAGGAAAGTAAATTAAATTAAATGATAACGAATAAAACATAAGATAATGAAACAGTTAGTAAAGAAAATCAAGATAGATGCCACTATTAAATTAATCACAGGACTTCATATTGGTGGCAGTAAGGACAATGTCGAAATTGGAGGAATTGATAACCCTGTTATAAAAATAATGATAGATAAGGGGAAACCGTATATTCCAGGTAGCTCACTAAAAGGAAAAATGCGTTGTTTGTTGGAGCAGACGAAAGGAGTAAAATTGGGCGGTTCATCGATAATCAATGATGTTTTTGGATATACTGATGACAAAAGCATTTCCAAACTCATTGTAAGAGATGCTTATTTGGATGATAAATCCATTGAATTGTTGGATGGATGCGACAATTTGGATATGCCATATACCGAGAATAAATATGAAAATACAATTGATAGGTACACAGGAACGACCATAAAAGGAGGTATTAGACAAACAGAACGTGTTCCAGCTGGCGTATCTTTCAAATCTGAATTTATTATCAATGTGTGGAAAACAGAAGAATATGACGATAAAAAGGACGAAAAGTGTTCTTTGTTAATGTTTAAAGATGCAATAAATGCATTGGAAAATGATTATTTGGGTGGTAGCGGTTCTCGTGGCTATGGACAAATCAAGTTTGAAGGGTGGAAATATTATGAAGCTTCAGAATCTTCTGAATGGAAGATGAAAGAAGTGGCAGATTTAATATCATGGTAAATTATGGCGAAACATACGTTTAATATATATAAACTGCATTTCACTTCGCCATTGCACTTGGGCGATGCCCGCGATGATTACGGTGTCAGTCTCAAGTCGATAGCATCTGATACCATGTACGCCGCACTGATTTCGAGCTTGGCAAAACTCGGCGAACAGATTCCCAAGGATGGTGATTTAGGATGTACAATAAGCAGCTTGTTTCCTTTTTATCAGAAAGATAAGGAAGATAAGAATGCGGTTTTGTTCTTTCCGAAACCGTTGAAGCAAACTTTACCGTCATCCAAAAAGGTCGTAGAGGAACGCAAAAAAATAAAGAAGGTTGCGTGGCTCGATGCTTCTTATTTCACCAAAATTTTGCGAGGAGAACAATTGTTCGACGAACAAGCTATTGATGGCAATGCCATTCAAGGCGAGTATATGACAGATGTGCCTATTGATAAGGATTTCATCAGTTCTCAGGTGTCGCCTCGAGTGACCGTTTCACGCGATTTCAGCGAAGATGCCAAGCCTTTCTATATGGACAGAGTTGCATTCAAGGGTTATTCTGGCTTGTTTTTCATAGCAGATGGTGACGTGTCGTTGCTTGAAAGGGCTTTGAATCTTCTTCAACATGAGGGTATTGGTACCGACCGCAATGTGGGCAATGGTTATTTTGAATACGAAAAGGACACGATAGAGATAGATATGCCCGATGCCGCTGATTTCGCAATGTCGCTTTCGTCGTTTGTTCCAGAATCAAAAGAACAGTTGCAAGCATTGCTCGATTCGGACGATGTGGCTTACGATTTTCAGCGTCGTGGAGGTTGGATTACAACACCGCCAAACAACACATTGCGAAAGAATGTGATTTATGCATTTACGGCAGCTTCAGTGTTCAAGTGCCAATGTGACAGCATTGAGACTTTAGGTCGAGTTGGAATTAATCTTAAACCTGACTTGCCAATGGTAGAGCATCCTGTCTGGCGTTGCGGACGTGCCTTATTCTTACCAATAAATGTGAAGTGATATGGAAGGAATCAACAAAAAATACAATCTTGAAATCGAAGTGTTAACACCGCTTTCGATTGGAGCAGGACAGGAAAAGGATTGGGTGCGTGGCGTTGACTTTGTCGTTGACAAAGGAACGCTTTACAAACTCAATTTGAAAAAGATGATTGCCAACGGCATAAAAGTTGATGATCTGACAAGTTGTTTTGCATCCAAGGATGAAGAAAGACTTAAATTGAAATTGGCAGGTAATTTGGATGATGTTTCTGATTTTTCTATGCCATTTCCAGCAGAAACAGACAACGATGTAAAGGCTTTTGTCAAGAATCAACTTGGAGGTAATCCCGTACTGACGGGTAGTTCATTGAAAGGTGCTATCCGTTCTGTATTATTAGATTATATTGCGCCTAAAGATGAAATTGTTAATGCTGTTTCCGAAGCAAACCAAAGGAGAAAACCTTTTGAATCATTCATTTTCGGTTCATCAAATGATGGCGACGAGTTTATGCGTTTTATCAAAATTTCGGATGCGGAATTTGACAAAACGGAATTGGTGAATACCAAGATTTTCAATCTTCGAGGCAATGGAAACAATTGGCAAGGCGGTTGGAAACATCAGCAGACTAATCGTGATGGCAATTCTTTTACTGATGAACATTTTAAGTCCACAGGGTTTAACACGTTGTACGAAAGCCTTACGCCGAAGCAAAAGGGATATGCTTCGCTGATGATGTCGTTGGAATTGTATGATAGCTATGAAAAAAACAACGAAAAACATCGGACACATATTAAAACAGAAAAGAAACGACCGATTCTGCAAAATGATATTCGAACGTTGTTTGGAATCATTAATCAGCATACAAAAGATTATCTGGAAAAAGAAAAGGCGTTCTTCAAGAAATATTATGCGGAGCGTAGCAATGAAATTGTTGACTCTATTGACGTACTTTTGAGTCAAATTCCTTCGGACGGCTCTTACTGTGTATTGAAGATGTCGGCAGGCTCTGGATTCCATTCCATAACAGGAGATTGGCAGTTCAATGATTTTTACATAAATGGACTGGACACAAGCAAGAAAGTGTCACGAGGATTGTTGGATGGGAATAAATCAGCAAAATCGCGAAAAATAGCAGATTGGGACGGCAATCTGTCTTTGATGGGTTTTGTAAAACTGCGCGCGTTGAGCGAAGAGGAAGTGAAACGCTTGGAAGAGAATCGACAAGCAGAAAGACAACGTAAAGAGCAAGAGCGATTGGCAGAGTTGGAAGCTATTCGTATCAAAGCTGAGGAAACTGCAAAAGAGCAACGAGAAATGGAAGAACGTAAAAAGCAATTTGAGCAATCTCTTGCCGAAATTAAGCAGTTGGTCGATGCTGAACAATACGAAGATGCATTGAGCAAATATCAATCTTTATGCGATGCTTTCCCAGAACAAAAGCAAACCATTATAGATGTTGATTACTTGAAAGGCAAAGTTGCACAATTACAAATGGAACGTGCCTTGAAAGAGAACGCGGAAAGACAAGAGCAAGAACGCTTACAGGCGCAAAAAGAAAAGGCCGAAGGCGGTTTGTCAAAATTGCTGAATGAAAAATACGAGTTCGGTCCTAATGAAGGAAACTATAAGGTTACTTCATTCAAGGTGTGCGCACAAAAGGTGTCATCGTGGTTGAAAGCTGCATCCGTCGCAGAAGTTCCTATTGAGCAACAGTCTGCCTTGTTTGATACTGTCAAACGATTGATTGCCAATCCTGATAAGAAAGAAAAAATCAACTGGAATGATTTCAAAAATTCGGCATGGCAGCAAATATCAAAATTTGTAGGTTCAGACACAGCATCTCAATGGCTTGAAGAAATAACCAAAAAGTAATTATTGAATGTCCAATCTCCTCATCTCCACCCTCGGCGCCACCCCCGACATTATTGAAGAAACCGTCGGACTGTTCAATTACGACGGTGAGACGGATTTCTATCGCGGCAATGCGGTTGTTGGCGAAATGCGCAAAGGTCTCACCCGTCTGGATGAAGTTTGGCTTGTGGCTACAGACCAAAAGCATATCGTCAAACCCAAGGGTAACGATATTCTCAGTGTCCAGGAAAGTTACGACTATATTCTCAAAAACTGCTCCAAATATGGTGCTGCAATCCGAGTGTTTGTGCTCGATGGTGTCGCCGACATTGTGAATGAAAGCGATGCCCGAGCATTTCACGATTTGCTGCTTCGTGTAGTGGCTTACGGTCATCAGCAAAAAGGGAATGGTAAATTATATCTCTCGCTCGCATGCGGGCGCAAGACCATGAGCACCGATATGCAGGATGCCGCTCTTATTTTCGGGTGCGACAATTTGTTGCATGTTCTTGGTGATAAGAAAGAAGAAGCAGTGCCAATGCTGATGGGTACTTTGGCTCCCAACGAGGCCGTGAAACCGCAAAAGGTCAGCTTTGATAAGAAAACATTCCTTCTCTGTTCGCCTTCAACTAATTACCTTGCTGATATAGAACGACAGAAACAGCAATCGCAACATTTTTATACATCCTACTATTTGAAGGAGCACGAGGCGCGTTCGAATTTTCATGTGTTATATACTTTGCCACCATCGAGGATAGATCAACTGAAAAAAGATCACATAGGCGTCAATCCCGATATGCAGAATGATGAATTGGCTTGGCTTAGACAGTTGCCAAAGTCAGATTTGCATTGCCATTTGGGAGGTGTGCTGAATCCATATGAAATTGTTGAGGTTGCAATTGGATTAGACGATGTTGTAAAGAAATTTGCAAAACAAAATTCCGAATATGCTGCATGGCTTAACCATATTGATTATTCCACTTCTTTGAAATATATCACTCCAAGATGGAAAAAAAAGGTAAAAGCGCTTTCAGAACAGTATGATGTTCCTAAAAGTTGTATAGCGGCACCTATTCTGCAGCAATTCAAAGGCAAAGAAGATGAATTGATAAAACGTTGGTATGGAAATAATCTCGAGACAAGTTTTTGCAAGGTCGGAATAAAAAAATACGAACAACTTGGCGATTTGCAAGGTTCTTCGCTTCTCGACCATCCGCACAGTCTGGAACAGACAATGAACTTGTTGCTGAATCGTTGCATCAATGAGAATGTGAAATATCTGGAAATCCGTTGTTCGCCATTCAATTATGCACAAAAAGATTTCTCTGTGGAAGATGTTGTTCTATCAATTTGCCATTTGATGGATTCGGTGAGCGAAAAACTCGAAACATCTCTCATTTTTATTATTTCACGTCATCGAGGAGACTCTACTTCTGATTATGTTGATCTGGTAAAACGTATGAAAGACAATGCTCTTTTCAAGAAATTCTTCCGTGGCTTCGACCTTGCGGGAAATGAGAGTATTAAAACTCCAGAGGAATTGCGTAATTCTTTTATGGATATTATGAAGGAATGCTACAACATAACCATTCATGCGGGAGAAACGGAAAAAGTTGAAAGCATTTGGCAAGCGGTGTATCACTTGAATGCGGAAAGAATAGGACATGGCTTGCATTTACTTGAAAATAAGGATTTATTGAACAAATTCTTGGAACGGGGTATAGGAGTGGAGTTGTGTCCTTCGAGCAATTTCCAGATTGTGGGCTTCCGTGACAATTATTTTCCAAAAGAGACAGCCAATTTGTCTGCATATCCGCTCAAAGCCTATATCGACAAGGAACTGAAGGTTTCTGTAAATACTGATGACCCAGGCATATCAATAACAGGCATGACCCATGAACTGCATAAGGCTGCACGTATGACACAAGGAGGACTGTCGAAATGGGATATCCTACAATTAATATGCAACGGATTCCGCTCGGCTTTCTATCCGTATGAACGAAAGAAACAGTTGATCAGAAACGTGGAGCATGATTTGGCTCACCTAATTGAAAAAGGTTTGTTATGAAAGACGAAAATGTGATATGCGTGTCTCTTGATGCAATGAAAAGGCAGTTCGATATGAGCGAGCAAATTTGGAAAGCGAGTGTTGACAACATCAATTCATTGCCGTATGAATATATAAACAGGTCGGTAGCAGAAAACGATTTCACTCACAAGCAGCTTATTCCATACGCCGTATTACTCAATCAGCAAGGCGAAGTGTTTTGTTATCAGCGACATGGTTCGGAGAAACGTCTTGCCGATGTTTTTTCTGTAGGCATTGGTGGTCATATAAATGACCACGATGGCGGCGATACCATTTCGCAACGTCTTGTCAATGGTCTTAGACGTGAGTTTATGGAAGAGGTTGGTGTCGAGTTAAGCGAAAACCAATTTGAACTTGCAGGTATGATTAACGAAGAAGAAACCGAAGTTGGGCATTGCCACACAGGTGTAGTGTTCAAGGTGCTTGTTGATAATGTGAACTTCACTTTCGATGCCGAGATAGGTAATCCGCAGTGGAAACGAATCGAAGATTTGGATTTGGCAAAGTTTGAACTTTGGTCGGCTTTGGCTTTGAAGTTATTATTTTCAATACCGAAAATTGAAATTTAAACTCATTTTCCGATGCCGAAAATTGAAATAAAAATCGTATTTTTGCTACCGAAAATTAAAGTTTGAAATATGGAATATATTGTAAGAGACGTAGATGGCGAATTGTTGAAATGGAAGGATTCTGACAACAGAATGCCGCTTTTGATTCGTGGGGCCAGGCAGGTTGGGAAAACTTCAAGTGTGAGGCATCTTGGCAAAAGTTTCAAAAACTATGTTGAAATCGACTTGAACGAACATAGGGAATTGCATGGTTTGTTTTCACAGGGACATACACCACAGGAAATTTGTCGCCAAATATCATATCTTGTCAAAAAACCGGTTGTGGCGGGTGAAACACTGCTTTTTATTGACGAAATCCAGGCATGTCCGGAAGCTATCAACAAATTGCGCTATTTCTACGAGCAATATCCAGAACTGCATTTGATAGCGGCAGGCTCGTTGCTTGAATTCGTATTGGGAGACCTGCCCTCCTTCGGCGTGGGCAGAATACGGTCTGTCTTTATGTATCCTCTTAGTTTTGAAGAGTTTTTGCGAGCAAACAATGAAGAAATGCTGGTCGAAGCCTATCGAAATGCCAGTCCACAAAATCCTCTTTTTGAAATTGTTCACAACAAACTTTTGCAACTATTAAATATTTTTATTCTGATGGGCGGCATGCCCAAAGTGGTGTCGGAATATGTTGCAAGTCAGGATTTAAGAAACTGTCAGTTGGTGCTGAACGATTTAGTGGAGTCGTACAAAGACGATTTCAAGAAATACCACCGTCGCATTGCCGAAGAACGATTGACTATGGTGTTGGAATCTGTTGCCCGCCAGCATCAAGGCAGATTTGTGTATTCCAATGTCAATGACAACCTGTCGCTAAGTCAGGTGAAACTCACCCTGGAATTGCTTGTAAAAGCCGGGCTTGTTTACCCTGTTGTTCACACATCTGCCAATGGCCTTCCTTTGGGTGCGGAAGTCAACGATCGCTATCAACGCATGGCACTGTTCGATACGGGTGTCCTTTTGAGAATGTTGGGATTGAATATGGCGGATTTGGTTATACAAGGCATTGAAAATTTGTCCAACAAGGGTTCGTTGACCGAGGTGTTTGTGGCATCGGAAATCATGAAAGCGGGTTCGTGCTATGAGCGCAAGCGGCTCTATTGCTGGCATAGGGAAAAGAAAGACAGTCAGGCTGAAGTGGATTATGTGATTCAAGTAGGGCAGGGGATTGTTCCCGTTGAGGTGAAATCGAGCTCTAAAGGCAGTATGCAAAGTTTGAGGGTTTTCATGAAAGAGAAGAACTCCGAGTATGGTGTACGTACTTCGATGGAAAATTTCGCCAGCTATGACAATATCCGGGTTTATCCTTTGTATGCAATATCAAACCTTTTAAATGAGAATTTATGAAAGTCCATATCACCCTCGTCGGCGGGCAGCCGGCACCGGTTTACACTGGCATCGTGGCCACACAGCCCGACAAGATAGTCTATATCTATTCGGATGAATCGCGGGAAATTGCTGAAAGAATTTCGGAGGAAGTGAAAATACCTTCGGAAAGGCGGAAAATGGATCCTGTGGATTTGAATGATATTGAGAAGAAAGTTGCCCTGTGCGCAGAAAAGTATAAAGACGATGAAGTGTCGGTGAACATCTCAAGCGGAACCAAACCGTGGGCGTTCTATTTTGCAAAAATTATCGGCACAATGCCAAACGCCACGCTATTCTATGTGGATCAGAACAATATGCTTTGGAATTTGTCGAACAAAAGTGCTCGTAAGGTGGATTTTGATATGGATGCTCAGTTTCGGCTTCGCGGTAATCAATTGAAGGATTACAGGTCTTTTGGCAGTTATGATGATGCCGACAAAGTTTGTGTGCAACAAATAGAAAAAATTCGGGCTCATTCATTTACGGAATTCAAAGAGTTGGTGAATAATTTCGAAAAACATCAAAATGTCACGGAATATATTACTGCCAACGGGTCGGAACTATTTTGGAAAAAAGATTCTAAAGAATTCCTCTGTCGTATAAGGAATGCCAGAGGGCAAGTGTTGAATGTGACACTGAAATCTCCTCATTTGCGTCAATTGCTAATTAATTCAGGATGGTTTGAGTACAAGGTGGCAAATCTGCTCGCATTATGGAATAAATCATCTGATATACGACTGAACTGTAAGTTTCCTGCTTCAAATAATGCCCCCAAAAATGAAATAGACATTATTTTAAATGCAGGCGGTAAACTGTTGTTTGTAGAGAGCAAGACGCAAATACATGAAGTCACAGATATAGATAAGTTTACCGCAGCAGTAAAAAATTACGGAGGTATGGGGTGTAAGGCCTTGTTTGTAACCAATGCACCAATGAATATTCTGGCACGGGAAAAATGCAAGGACAATGGCATCATTTCATTCTCATTACAAGACGATAATCTTGGTTTACCTCCTGAAAAAGCATTAGCTTTGCTTTTGGACAGTGAATTGTTTAACATTAATACGAAATAAATTATGGCAAGAAAAGTGTTTATATCAATACTTGGTACGGGGCCCTACGGGGAATGTACATATTCCGCCAACGAAAGACCTGTGTTCACCACAAGGTATATTCAACTTGCTACATTGAAATATCTTGTTGAAAAATGTACTGTCGAAAATAATCCATGGACGGTAAATGACGTGGCGATAATATTTCTAACATCCAAAGCTGAAAGCGACCAGTGGAATAAGGGTATGGCAAGAGTTGCCGGACAGGTCAAACCCGTTGAAAAAGAGGGCTTGAAAGCTGAGTCCGAAAAAATGGATTTTCCATTTGTCCTCACACCAAAACCAATCAAAGACGGCAAAGACACGGATGAAATATGGGATATTTTTGATACAATTTTCAACGAAATAAACGATGGAGATGAGTTGTATTTTGATATAACCCATGCATTCCGTTATCTGCCAATGCTTCTGACCGTTCTCATTAATTATTCAAAGTTCTTGAAAAAAGTAACCGTAAAGTCAATCACTTACGGAAACTTTATGGCAGAAACCGATTCTAAGCCAATAATGGATTTGACTTCTATTTCGGTATTGCAGGATTGGACATACGCAGCTGGTACTTACCTTGATAGCGGAAATGTCACCAAACTCGTGGAATTAAAGTCTATTATCAAATCCGATGTTTTGAAAAAAATTGTTGACAAACTTGAAACTGTCATAAAAGAGCGTCAGACTTGCCGTGGGTTACAGATACATAATTCGGAAAGCCTTTCAAGTCTTAAAAGTGAATTGTCAGATTTCCTTGAAAGTAAAGATGTAAATCCCGAAGACGAGCCACTTCATCAGATATTAAAAAAAGTTGATACCTCGTTGGAAGAATTTTCGGTATTTCCTAACTTTATGAATGGTTTTCAAGCAGCAAAATGGTGTGTTAAAAATGGCCTTTTCCAACAAGCCATAACTATGCTCAGAGAAAATTTTGTAACCCTTTTCTGCGAAAGGCATGGTTTTGATTTGATGGATAAAGATATGCGCCTAATTGTGGAAATTGCATTGAATATTCAAATCAACCACAAGCAAAACCGTAAAGACAAATGGCCGATAGAATTGTCTGATACTCAGATTGTTGATATCGAGAGTGTTTTGCAGGACAAATGGATAATGTCTGTCGGCAAACACAATAACGAACTTGTTCATATTTACCAAGAAATCCGCGATTATAGAAATAACTTCAATCATGCTGGTTTCAACGAAAACTCGCCATCTCCACAAGAAATCGAAGCAAAAGTAAACGAGTTTGTGGAGCGTACTATCACTTGTTTTTATAAACTAAATAATAATCAATAATTATGTTCCTGAACCTCTCCAACCACCCGTCCGCCAACTGGAGTGCGGAGCAGACCGAAGCTGCGAGACAGCTTTCGGGCGAAATTGTTGACCTGCCTTTCCCTGCGGTGGATCCTGTCGGCGATGAGGACTATATCGCGTCTATCGTCGATGAGTATCTTTGTAAAGTTTTGGAAATATCTGAGGGTCAGGATGTTACAGTGCATCTGATGGGCGAAATGACCTTCACCTTCGCGCTCGTGCAGCGACTGCATATCCTTGGAATCCCTTGCGTGGCATCCACCACCCGGCGCGAAACCGTGGAATATCCCGACGGAAGGAAAGAATCTTTTTTCCAATTTGTGCAATTTAGAAAATATAAGTTGTCATGAACACCTCCAACATCACCCTAAGCACCCAACAGGAGAAAATCCTTGATGCATTGAAATCTTTCGTGCAGCAGGACAGCAAACGCGTCTTCATTCTCAAAGGTTATGCAGGTACAGGCAAGACCACCTTGATGCGCTTTTTGATACAGGAACTCAAACGGAAGAAAATCCAATTCCGGCTACTGGCACCCACAGGGCGGGCAGCCAAGGTGCTCTCGAATGTGTGCGATACGGAAGCCGCAACCATCCATTCTATGATTTACACGTTCACGGACTTGAACAAAGACTTGTCGGAAACAAAGGAAACAGAACTCATTGTCGGGAAAACAGGACAGCTGTTCCTCAACTTTGAAGCGGTGACTTTGAATACCGAAGATACAGAACCCACCATATACGTGGTGGATGAGTCGTCGATGGTAGCGGATGTTGAGGAAAAGAACATCACTCAGGCGAAATTCGGGTCAGGCAGATTGCTCAAGGAACTGTTGGCTTTTGACCCACGTCCTCAAAGCAAGTTCATCTTTGTTGGCGACCCCTGCCAACTGCCGCCTATTCAGGAGGTGCAGTCTCCAGCTCTTAACCCGGAATATTTCCGGCAGCATTTCGGAATGACCGCCGAAGAACACTCGCTGACTCAAATATTCCGCCAATCAGATGACAGCACCTTGATTCCTGCTTCGCAACAAATTCGTAAACTTTGTGAGAACGCTCCTGAAAAAGAAACCGTTTATGGATACCAAAGGGTATGGGGGCGTGTGCCTCTTCGTCATTGCAAAGAGACTTCTCTTTATTATGATTTTGGAGCAATGACTGACAAATATGTGGAAATTGTAAAACACGAGGGGTACAATAGTGCAATATTTATCACTCCAAGCAACAAAAAATGTGCAGAGTTGTCTGCAATAATTCGGAACAAGTTGGGCATTGTGAATCTGCAACTGCAGGAAGGCGATCTCCTAATGGTTATTCAAAATAATTATCCAACGGGGTTGATGAATGGGGATATGGTAGAGGTGATGAAAATTTCTTACGAAAAAGCGTTTCTTCTAGCCAATCTCACGTTTGTTCCGGTGAAATTGCGTGAACTTTTCACTAAGCGGGAGGTGGCTTCCCTACTGCTCACGGATACACTTTATTCCGGCACACTGAACCTTGATTCGGGCAAACAAACCGCACTGTTTGTTGATTTCGTGCAACGAATGAAAAAGCGTTGTATCACGCAGAAGCACAACAAAGAGCAGTTTCACGAAGCCTTACTGCGCGATTCCTATTTGAATGCCTTGCGCTGCAACTTTGGTTATGCAGTGACTTGCCACAAGGCACAGGGCGGTGAGTGGAAACATGTCTTTGTAGATATGAGCAATAAGTTGCTCAATCCCACCAAGGAAAAATATCAATGGATTTACACCGCTGTGACCCGTACTCAGCAATATATCCATCTTTTAAACAAACCCTTCATTGAATAACCAGCTCTATGGAACTCATCATTAACTCATTCGGAACATCCCTCAACCGCGACAATGAGGGCTTTGTGATTTCCACTTCGGAGGGGCGGCAGCGCGTGCCCGCCGAGGGCATCACTTCCATCCAGATATCCAAAGGGGCGCAAATCACATCCGATGCCGTGATGCTCGCCGTGGAACGCGAAATCGAGGTTGTATTTATGGACCGCTCTGGCAATGTCATAGGCCGCATCTGGTCTCCAAAGTACGGCTCCGTGTCCACCATCCGTAAGGGACAACTCAATTTCTCGCTCTCCCATAATGCCATCGACTGGATTAAGGATGTCATCCGCCGCAAAATCGAGAATCAGCAAGCCTTGATCCTCGCAATGACCGCACATGACGAGCCTACTGCCAACCGTGTGCAGACCGCCATCCGCCGACTGGAAGATTACCGCACAAAGATTGCTGCTATCGACGGTGAGGTGATTTCCGATATCTCCTCCACGTTGCGGGGGTGGGAGGGACTTGCCTCCAAAATCTATTTTGAGGCCTTGAATATGTTCCTCCCCGAACACTACAGGTTCGAGAAACGCAGCCAGCATCCTGCCCTCGATGTGCCCAACGCCTTCCTTAATTACGGATATGGTGTGCTGTACGGCAAAGTGGAGGGCGCACTCATCAAGGCAGGCATCGACCCCTACATCGGCGTGCTTCACCGCGATGACTACAACCGCCCTGTGCTGGTGTACGATGTGATTGAACTCTATCGCGTGTGGGTGGACTATGTGGTCTATACCCTCCTCCTCCAAAATGCCGTCACCGACGAGTATTACTCGGTGCAATCAGACGGCTCGTACTGGCTCGAACCCTTGGGGCGGCGCGTCCTTATACAGTCGTTGAACGATTACCTGGAGGAATCCGTGGAAGTGAAAGGCAATGTGCGCTCACGACAGCATCAGATATTCCTCTATGCACAAAATCTGGCACAACAATTTAAAAAAGCGGAACTATGATCCTTTTCGGAAAGAATATTATCTCCACCAACGACCCTTTGGTGAAAGTGCCGGTGATGAACATCTATCACGCACTGCGGAATCCCAAACCGGAGACGCAGGCACAAATTCGACAGTTGCGCCTTGTGAGGGCCTTGGACTACAAACGCTACAGTGCCCTAAAGCGGCAACTGCCCTATATTGTCTGCGGCATCTTCAACCCGCCCTACCGCAGAAGTGAGAACTTTGCCTACATCGAATACTTTATGCTGGATATTGACAAAATCTCTGAAAAGGAATTGTCGGTGGAAGCGCTTAAACAGCGCATAGTTCAGGATGACCGGGTGGTGCTCTGCTTTGTGTCGCCGGGGGAGGATGGACTGAAGGTGCTGTTCAAACTGTCGGAACGCTGCTATGATAAAGGTCTCTTCTCCCTGTTCTACAAGGCTTTTACCCAGCAGTTTGCCCGACAATACCAGATAGAACAGGTGGTTGACAAGCAGACCTGCGATGTGACCCGGGCCTGTTTTGTGAGTGTGGACCTTGATGCGTTTTATCGTCCAGATGCTGTGCCAGTGAATATAGGGCGGTTTGTCGATGCCGACGACCCGACTGCTTTGTTTGACTTGAAGCATCATCTTGAAGAAGAAGAAAAGGTGACGAAAAAGCAGCAGGTGGAGGAAGACACGAAAGAACTCAAGGCCGATGTGGACGGCGATATCTTGGCCAATATCAAGGCCATCCTGAATCCTAAAGCTGCCAAGAAACTGGAGAAACCGGTCTATGTGCCCGAACAGCTGAACGAGATAATGGATGATTTGCGGAAATACATCACCCAGACTGGGGTGGAGGTGGCGGAAGTCATCAATATCTCTTATGGAAAGAAAATACGGCTGAAGATGCGGTTAAGACAAGCGGAGGTAAACCTTTTTTATGGCAAGCGGGGCTTTTCGGTGGTGAAGTCGCCACGTACGGGCACGGACGATGAGTTCAATGATTTGGCAGTTAACCTGATACAGTCATTTTTGATAGAAAATACGTAAGTTATGCCAAGGAAAAAGAAACCGCCTTTGAGTTTTGTGGAGGAAATGGCCAAGTTGAAGGCTGCTGGATTGAAGGACAATTCCCCTCCCAATCATCCGTCCGATGAGTTGGACCAGCTGCCTTCGTTGGAGGAGCGTTTGAAAATAGTGTTCGGAATAGTGAAAAACAAAAAAAGACCTGCCACGCAAATGTTATTTTTTGTAATGTACGATATAGAGAGCAACAAAGTGCGTCGTCATGTGGTGAAATACCTTGAGCGACAGGGATGCACCCGCGTACAGAAATCCATCTTTCTGGCCGATCTTCCCATCGCGAAATACGAGCAAATAAAGAGCGACCTCGCCGAGGTTCAGGCCTGCTACGACAACGAAGACAGCATCCTCGTTGTACCCATCTCGACAGACTACCTGAAAGCCATGAAGGTAATAGGACAGACCATTAATGTGGATGTGATTATCAAAACATCCAACACACTGTTTTTCTGAAATGACCCAGTTTGCCGACATATCAAAACTCCGCAAGGAGGGAAAACTTCGGGAGGCGTATTTCGCCGCCGAGGAGTTGACTTTGACCGACCCCGAAAGCATCTGGTCAAAACGCGCCATGATGTGGGTCGTTTACGATTATGCCAAGCAAAGTGCAAGCTTGGGAAACCAGGACGCATTCCTACGGTGCGTCAAGAAAGTGACGGATCTTAAGGTGCCTTCCGATGAGGAGATGTTTCTAAACGCCATGTTTGCGGTGGTCAGGAATATGGTCCGGAAATGTGTAGGCGACACCGCCTCTACTCCTTTTTTGGATAGCTTGTGGAAAGAAGTGTCGCAGTGGGATGTCTCCAAACCCGGCGATATTTACTCGGGCATGTTGAACACCTTCCTGAAGGTGAAAGACCAATGGCTGGGCTTTGCTTCATTTTGCCGTTGGTGGAATTTCGACAATCTCACTCCCAACGACTTCACCGAACCCACTTTGCCCGATGGGAAGAAAGGGCTTTCGTTGGCCGAGAAGACATATATGGCTTACTCCAAGGCACTTTTGTCGCAGGGCGTCAAATCCGACATTGACGAATGGATTCCTCGGCTTGAGGAACTATGCGAAAGGCATCCGACTTACATCTATCTCCCATACTACCTGATCAAGCTAATGATTGTGACGGGCGGAAGCGATGCGCAAATTGAGCGACACATCAAGCCATTACTGAAGAAAAAACCGAATGAGTTCTGGATTTGGGAGCTCATTGCCGACAGTCTCAGCGACGTGGAGCAGCGTTTTTCCGCATTATGCAAGGCTATGACATGCCGAACACCCGATCGGATGAGCATTGCCCTGAGGGAAAGGATGACCATCCTATTGTTAGAGAGAGGCTGCTATGCCGAAGCAAAACACGAGTTTGAGGAAGTGGTCAGGATCCGCATGGAGAACAAATGGAGAATTCCAGCGAGCATCCACCGATACTTAAGCCAGCAGGAATTGACTGATGTACTGGCTGCAAAGGACAACCGTGTGCTATATCTCCAGCATTCGGCTTGGGCGGAAGACAAGTTTATCGGCACAGCGAAACCTGTGGTGGTGCAAGTGACCCATATCAATGAGGATAAGGGCTTCGTTTCCTTTGTCACCAAACAGAGAAATTCAGGCTTCTTCAGGGAGAAAAGCAGCAAGCGGCGCAAAAGCATCAACAAGGGGGACCGGATAGAAATCATGGTTGTGAAGATAGAGCGTAACAAGCCGAGTCAGGTGCGTTCATGGCGGAAGATACCTGCCCAAGATGATGATTGAGTGGTTCCATGCGGACGCACGCCATAAAATAGTTTTATTAGTTCTTTGACATTTTGAAATATTATGTACTTTTGTAGCGTAAAAGGTACAAAAAGATGATGAGAATTATCATAAACGCCTTGTATTTTAATTATATATAGTTTATTATCAATAATTTACAAAATTTGGTCTCCGATAGGAACATCCAGTAAAACAAGGATTAAGACAAGTAAACCATTGGCGTTCGACACGTCATAGACCTCTCCGATAGGAACATCCAGTAAAACAAGGATTAAGACAAATTTGTCTGTTACTTGTTTAGTCAAGTAACTTGACTCCGATAGGAACATCCAGTAAAACAAGGATTAAGACCCAACTCTGACATTATTGTCTGTTTAATTTCCTTGTGTGCTCCGATAGGAACATCCAGTAAAACAAGGATTAAGACAACATTATTTGTGATTTCTTCGTACTTTTCTTTTATTCTCCGATAGGAACATCCAGTAAAACAAGGATTAAGACTTAATAAATTATTGATTTTCAAATACTTATATATAACTCCGATAGGAACATCCAGTAAAACAAGGATTAAGACAACGCAGTTGTAGTTCTCGTATTCCACCGCCTCATCGCTCCGATAGGAACATCCAGTAAAACAAGGATTAAGACTAATTCCGTGTCGGGCACAACTTCTAATACATATATACTCCGATAGGAACATCCAGTAAAACAAGGATTAAGACTGCAATTTTTGCAGGGTCAACAACTCCGTTTGAATTGCTCCGATAGGAACATCCAGTAAAACAAGGATTAAGACCAACTTTTTATTTAACATTTTGAAAATTCCTTCCACTCCGATAGGAACATCCAGTAAAACAAGGATTAAGACCCAAAATTTCCTTGTTTTTCATTTTGTTTTCTCCTACTCCGATAGGAACATCCAGTAAAACAAGGATTAAGACCCAAGTGTGTGTAACACTTTTGCTTTTTACTTTGTTAACTCCGATAGGAACATCCAGTAAAACAAGGATTAAGACCTTCGCCTTTTTCATACTTACGTTCTTGTTCTGTTTTCACTCCGATAGGAACATCCAGTAAAACAAGGATTAAGACATTGTCGGGCAATACGATTGTGAACGCCTTCATATACTCCGATAGGAACATCCAGTAAAACAAGGATTAAGACCCATTACTACAATTAATAATACTGATATGGTAATTAGCTCCGATAGGAACATCCAGTAAAACAAGGATTAAGACTTCATGTCCATGACGAATTTGGACATTTTTTTTGCGGACTCCGATAGGAACATCCAGTAAAACAAGGATTAAGACTATCATATAAATTATCATAGCTACATTCAGCAGCCACTCCGATAGGAACATCCAGTAAAACAAGGATTAAGACGAATATATTACAAACATTCATTAATTTTGTTGGATCTCCGATAGGAACATCCAGTAAAACAAGGATTAAGACGCCACGTTGATTGTCTCAACAGTGTTTGTGTTTTCCACTCCGATAGGAACATCCAGTAAAACAAGGATTAAGACCCATCCCATCATTAATCTTTGAAGTGTAGTCAGATAACACTCCGATAGGAACATCCAGTAAAACAAGGATTAAGACAGCAATAAGCGTCTTTTTCAGTTGTCAGCATGGCACCTCCGATAGGAACTTCCAGTAAAACAAGGATTAAGACGTTTTTGAAATTCGTCAACGGTTATTTTGTCGTACTCTCCGATAGGAACTTCCAGTAAAACAAGGATTAAGACTTTCTCGACATCAGCGGTAGTGTACTGCCAATAGGTTGCTCCGATAGGAACTTCCAGTAAAACAAGGATTAAGACTAATAACCCAAAGTTAGTATGCAGAAGTAATCCTGCTCCGATAGGAACTTCCAGTAAAACAAGGATTAAGACAGTGACTTTCGGTTTGTGTTCGACATGTTTGAACAACTCCGATAGGAACTTCCAGTAAAACAAGGATTAAGATTATATGCTAAATATCATTATTATAAATGCAAATGGCTCCGATAGGAACTTCCAGTAAAACAAGGATTAAGACTTAATAATTTCCTGTCTTTTCATTTTCTTTTGTGTCGCTCCGATAGGAACTTCCAGTAAAACAAGGATTAAGACATCGCTCAGATAGCCATGGAGTAATTGAAATATAGCTCCGATAGGAACTTCCACTAAAACAAGGATTAAGACTTTTATAGCGTTCTATCTGTTCTTGTTGGAACTCCTCCGATAGGAACTTCCACTAAAACAAGGATTAAGATGTGTGTTGGTAGAGACGCGATTAATCGCGTCTCTACACACCTGCCGGCATCTTCAAACCGATATCGACTTTACTCCGAACAAGAAAAAATCTCTTTACATCTTGCGGATTATCAGAAAGAATAATACTTTTGTCACCGATTTACAAAAAATGTCCTTATTTCCACTTTTTGAAAACAAAGCAATCTTATGATAGAATTTAATCGCAGTGAGTGCCTGCAAAAACTTATCTCGCACAAACATTATCGTCTTGTCAATATTTTTACTGGAGTCTTTCGTTGCGGGAAGTCGTACTTGTTGTTCAATTCGTTCAAGCAACGTAATTGCGTTGCTGGCATTGGTCATCGTTATGGCAATTACGCGGGCAATAGTGAAGCTTATTCAAAGGTGGCAGGGAACCTGAAACGTGCAGCTCTTGTCGTTTTTTGCGCCATTTTGCTGGTTGGTTGTAAAAGCAAAGGCGGTAAGGAGGCTAATGGGGAACTGTCAGTCGTTCATGGTTCCAATTACGACTCTATTTCAGGTGACAGAATGGAAGACCATAACCTGTCTAATGAGGAACTGTCAGTTATTCAAAGTTCCAATTACGACTCTGTTACAGGTGACAGAATGGAAGACCATAACCTGTCTAATGAGGAATTGCCAATCGTTCATAGTCCCAATTACTACTATCTTAACTCTATTACAGGCGGTAGGATAGAAAATCACAACTTTTCAGATATAGAAATTGATTCTATTGCCTCTCAAGCGCGAAGGCTCAACATTAAGACGACTCCGTATAAAAGCGTGAAGGATATCAAGAAGGAATTTGACATAATAAACGTAAAGTGGTATGAAAATCGCTTAAATCATTATAATTATTTATGGGAGGATATTTTTCTCGGCCGATTGGAATTTCACTTGTCGAACCCTGTTACATTCCACCAGTGGAATAGGACTTCAAACGATCCAATCAGAGTGTCTGCCTCTCCAGACGGAAAGTATAAGTTTTATACTACACGGAACATCGGTGGAGGAACAATGGTGGAGTTGGTGACATATTATCAATATATAGATTCTGATGGAAAGTTGGTGTGTAAAGAATGGCAAGGGGACAGAAGGTTTGATTGTAAGAGGAATGTTTTGGATGTGTGGCAGTTTGACTATCACGATTCCACTTTCTATGTTCTAAAAAGTGTCTGGTCCGGAAGCTCCTCAGAATGGGGGTATAATATGGAGATAGTTACTTTTAATGACGGAATTCCACAATACCATATTCACTTTTTCCCTGGCAAGAAGGAATATGGTGAAATAAAGAAGGTTACGGTTGTTAAAGGAGTGTGTGTGGATGAAAGTGATTGGGTAAAAGAAGATGGCGCGTATGGTATTTGCTATACATACCACGCTCTTGATGTGGACTACACATTCAATCCTAAAACCCTTACCATTACGGCAACAACGCAAGATGAAGAAACATGCCAGACCAAAGTGGTGAAATGGAAATTGAAGACAGATTAGAATTAGTATGAACTTGGCATTCCCATTGGGGCCAGCCGGCTGCATTTAATAGCTGATTGTGCGGTTGAGCAGGCTGTCAATGTTGATTTCCACTTGCTTGTACTGCTTGTCAGTTTCTAGTAAGTCCTCCATTTCTTTGCTGTCTTCAGCATTCTTCAGTTTCTCTTGTATTTCGGCGCGAAGTCTTTTGATAAAAGCCGACTTGAAACTCAACAGTGTTTTGATGATGGTGCTTGGAATGTCATCGGTCTCCATACGTGGAAATATGTGATTCTCCTTCCATTTTTCGCTGAGGGAGTAAGGGGTGCTGATAAGGTTGGCTGCTAGAGTCGATATTTCGCGGTCGGCATTGTTGATGAAATATCGCTGGCCGGGTATGAAGCCATTGTGGAGATTATCACGGTATATGTTGAGAATCCTGCTGTATAATTGATTGTTGAATTCTATGCCTTCGGCATCAAGTTCGTTTATGATAAATTCGGCATTGCTTAATGTTTGAGCCTCATTTTCAGCACCCAGATTGTAGTTGCTTTGTATGTCACCGTAAAGAAACAGTTTTTCTATGATAGCCCTTTCATAAATGTCAAAGCTGTTGTTCTTTTCGATATCTTGTTCCTCCTGTGTCAGAGGCTGTTGGGTGGAGTTGTCATGAACCTCTATGTCGGGGTCGTTATATTTCTTGCCAAGTTTTTTTCTGATTATCTTGTTGACTTCAAATATGACAGACTGTTCTTTTACACCGAGAAGGTCGGAACATTCCTTGATATACATCGCCCTATAGATTTCATCGGGTATGACAGCGATTGATGCGATGATGTCTTTAATGACCTCGGCTTTTTTAATCGGGTCGTCTTTGGCATCATTTAGAAGCAGCTCTGTTTTGAATCTGATGAAGTCACGGGGTTTGTTCTCAAAATAGTCAATGACATCGGATGTGCGGTTGTTTTTGATGAAGGAGTCGGGATCTTCCGGTTCTGGCAGCAGAATGATTTTTACGTTGAGACCTTCGGAGAGAACCATGTCTATGCCTCTGAGCGAAGCCTTGATGCCGGCAGCATCACCGTCATAGATTATTGTGATGTTGTTGGTGAACCTCTTTATCAGCCTTATCTGATTGGTGGTCAATGATGTGCCTGATGAGGCGACAACGTTTGTAAAGCCAGCCTGATACATGGTTATCATATCCATATATCCTTCTACGAGGTAGCAGAAGTTCTTTGACACTATGGAGTTTTTTGCCAGATAGATACCATACAGGGTGTCGCTTTTATGGTAGATGTCACTTTCAGGGCTGTTGAGGTATTTTGCCGTGTTTTTGTCGGAAGTTAATATCCTGCCTCCGAAACCGATGACTCTGCCGGTAAGGTTGTGAATTGGGAACATCACACGACCTCTGAATCTGTCGAACATCTTTCCGTCATCGTGGACCACTGCAAGTCCTGATTTGGCGAGGATATCATCTTTGTATCCGTTTTTGTGGCAATAGTCGATGAGTGCGTTGAAGCTGTCAATGCTGTAACCGAGTTGGAATGTGTTTATTGTGGCATCGTTGAAGCCGCGTTTTTTGAAGTAGGAGAGCCCTATGGCTTGACCTGCCTCCGTATTGAGCAGATTGTCGGTGAAATATTTCTGCACGAAGGCATTGATGTTGAAAAGACGGTCTTTGTCGTTGTCGAGCTGGATTTCTTCGGGTGTCCTTTCAGTTTCAATGACAGGAATCTTGTATTTGGCGGCGAGGTATTTGAGAGCATCGTAGTAGGAGTAATGTTCATGTTCCATTATAAAATGGACGGCATTGCCGGCCTTACCGCACCCGAAGCATTTATAGATGCCTTTTGCCGGTGAGACAGTGAACGATGGTGTCTTCTCGTTATGAAAGGGGCACAATCCTATCAGGTTGGCGCCTCTTTTCTTGAGAGACACGAAATCTCCGACAACTTCTTCGATGTTTGCGGTATCCAGTATCGCCTGTATGGTCTCCTGCTTAATCATTATACCAGCTCATCGATTTTCTGTCGTATGGTCTCCCAGTTTTTATCGCTGATTCTTGCACCATAGTTCTGGATGACAATGCTGCCGATTATCGCACCTATTTTACCGCATGTTTCAGCATTATAGCCCTTTGCGATTCCGTAAAGCAGTCCGGATGCATATAAGTCGCCGGCACCGGTTGAATCAACGCATTCCACGTGAGGCGTGCCGACTTCATAGACTGTGCCGTTATGTTTGATAAGAGAACCTTTGGAACCCAACTTGACAACAGTAAAATCACAATCTTCGGAGATACAGTCGAGGGCTTCGCGCGGTTGAAGTCCTGTCACTGCCTTTGATTCTTCCTCGTTGGCAAAGCAGACATCAACATAATTCTTAATCAAATCCTTGATGATTGGTCTGTTCTCCTCCACAAAGTTATGTGCAGCGAGGTCGAGAGATACTTTCATGCCAAGATTTTTGGCTGTTTGCATTGCTTTCAGCACTATGTCGTAGTTGAAGAGCAGATACCCTTCAATATGAAGGATATCATGTCCCATGAAATTTTCTTCGGATATGTTTTCTGGCATAAGTTCCTGTGCTGCACCGAGATATGAAGCGAAAGTGCGTTCCCCGTCAGGGGTTATCAGCACGATGGCACAGCCGCTTGGAGTGTCAGTTCTTATCAGGTCGGGTTTTATTCCGGCTTTCAGCATGTCCTGTTCGTAGTTGTCGCCGATGGTGTCCATGCCCACTTTTCCGATGAAGGATGTTTCAACTCCAAGTTTGGAGAGACCGTATATGGTATTTGCCGCCGACCCGCCTGCAACCATTGACTTGTTGATGTTGGCGATATGTTTGTTTATTTCAAGAAACTGGTTTTTGTCAATCATTACCATTCCACCGTGAGGAATATTCAGGGAATCAATGATTTCGTAGTCTTTAATGGGAACAATTATGTCTGTAAGAGCGTTTCCTATGCCAATTATTTTCATGTTGTTCTATAAAAAATGTGTTATTTAAAATTTTTTTTGCAAAAATAAGTATTATTTCAAAAAATGTAGTACTTTTGCATCGTCAAAAAAATGACACTGCCTCAATAGCTCAGTTGGTTAGAGCATCTGACTGTTAATCAGAGGGTCGCTAGTTCAAGTCTAGCTTGGGGCGCTAAGGGGGGCTTACAAATGTCTTCATTTTGTGAGTTCCTCTTTTATTTTTCCCCATTTAATTTTTCCCACTGCTTATAACTATCTGACCCACTTGTTGTTCAATAAAGTGCTCTCCCCGTCTGTTGAAAGCACATTAACATCAGTGTCTCGTATGATTAAATTGTCAAAGCATACCTGATGCGGCATTATCTTTAGGTTGCCTACTACAACGCTAAGATGATTTGTTCCCTTTGAAGCAGGTATTCTAACACTGATAAGAGCCCATCCGTTGTACAAGTTGACCACGTGCCGGAATATGTCATTCATTTCGTAATATCTGGTCTCTCCGTCGTCTTTCTTCGTACATATCTCAATCACGCTGCGGGCGTACATGTCTTCGGTGAAATCGCTCATCCAGAACGAAATTTCAATTTCATCTTTGTCTGTTTCAATTACATTGTCCCACAACTTGTTATATCGGCTTAAGTCGCATTGTAAGGCTCCGTTTCCCAAGAATTTCTTTTCACTTTGCAGGTTATCCCAGTCAGTTACGATGAGCAGACCGTCTTCACGGTCACTCCAAACACCGTTACCTCTTTCAAATACTGAACCCGTCTGACATTTTTCTTCCTGCTGTGACTTGTATTCCTGATAGTTTTTTTCCAAGTCGTCACATTCCAATCGGTAATAGTTGTGATTTCCGGTATCGAACAGTAATTGTGAATGGCTGACGATATTTTTTTCATTTTCATTCAGCAGGTTGTCATCCTTTGGCACCACAACTAAAAACGGCTTTCTGTTTGGCAGATCGTTCAGTAAAGCGTATTGTTCCAACGGACTCCATTTCAGGGCAATATTGTTGTACGAACATTTGATTGGTGACCTTGAAGCATAGTTGCCGCTCATCGGAAGTCCGGTTTTCAATGACACATAAGCCGCCTGTTTGAACATGTTTGCGTTGTCGTCAATCCAGATGTGTTCGGTTCCGATATGAAACAGCGGCAATGGAATAATAGCCTGATAGTCAGACCATTGATACTCCTTCACCCATTGGTTCTCGGGAAGATGGTTGTCATAGTCAGTCAGTAATGGATTTTCATTCACCAATGAAAAGTTTTTGTTGTAACTATAGACTTCCCAGCTCATAATCAGAAGTATGATAATGCCTGTTCCGTAGTGGAGTGCTTTGTTTTTCCCACTGCTGACTATCCATCTTCCGAGGAGATAAACTGTGACAATGTTAATCATGTAAAAGAAAAGCCATTCGAATCTGGCGAGAGCCCTTATCTGCGCCAAGGGTCCCAAATAGCTGAGATAGCGCGGATTGACCCATAATAGAGGTACTCCGATGGAGAACAGCAAAACTATTATACTGATGACGAGAAACACATTCAGCATCCTGTTGCCGGTGACATCAAACAAATGGGACCAGCGTTTTTGTATTATGTTGGTTATAAATTTGATAAGACAGGAAATGGTGATACAGACGCTGACAATTCCGATGTACGATATGGCTTCCCATTCTATATTGTGGAGGAACTCTGGTTTGTGGAAATAGCTTCTTCCGTAGGGAAAGAATACTCCTTCAAGACGTCCTGCGTAGGCTTTCAAGCCGTATGGTACAGCAGCTCTGTCGGCAGGTGTGTTTCCGATACCGTTTAGTATGAGAAAGCTTATACATGGAATCAAGAATGATATTAGTACATGCAGTATGACAGTTTTCCTTTTTACAAACCATTGTTTGTCCCAAATTAGGACGTACAGCCAAAAGCAAAGATTGAATATTCCGAAGAAAATCAGGTAATAGGGATGCACGAATCCGCTCCAGAGCAAAAGCAGTCCTTCCCATATCGAATAGGCGATATTGTTGGTTTTGATTAAACGGATGAACCAATAAATCATCAGCGGTAGGATGAACATGTATCCGAGAGTAATGTGAGAGCCGATGCGTTCAAGTTGTGGCGAGAGCATGGTGATGAGTACTGCCCCTAATACCGATATAAAATAATTCAATCCCAATTCTCTGAAAATCAGGAACAAGGCTATGGCGCAGATGAATATTGACAATATAAGGAAAATGTTGTTGAGCGGCAATACAAGTTGGCTGCAGTTATCGGCTCCGAGGCTTTTGGCGATGCGCAGCGGTACAAAGACCTGCGGCATTGCACCGGTATAAGTGTAATAGTCTCCGTAAGGGTAATTCATACTTGAACTATGAAATGCCGAGGAGTCGTATTCAACATGGTAGTATGTGTTGTAGAAGTCCTTCAGCCCATCACCGTCAGGTGATGTGAAATTGCTTCCGATGTTGGTCAGGATTCCAGCTCCGTCAAGGATTATTACTGCTATAACCGTCAGAAATACAGTGAGAATACAACCAATAAAGTTTTTAGTTCTTATTGTCATCCTGCTCTTTGCTTTGAGATTCATATATTTTGTCAATTATGTAAATCGGGCGGCCTTTCACTTCATCATAGATGTAGCCGATGTATTCTCCGATGACGCCGATAATCATCAGTTGGATGCCGGAAAACAGGCTGAGAAAGACTATCAGTGTGGTGTATCCTGATGTTGGCCGTTGGCAGAAATACATGACTAATGAGTATATTAACAAAACAATGCTTAGCAATACGAATAGCAGTCCCACTATGATGCCTATTTGCAGTGGAACTTTTGAGAATGATGAGATGGCGAGCAGGGAGAGTTTGACGAGTTTGCGGAATGAGTAATGACTTTTTCCGGTTTTTCTTTCCTCTGCCACATACTCGATTTTTTCGCGTCTGAAACCTACCGACTGTACGATTCCTCTGAGAAAGCGGGAGCGTTCCCTGTAGTCTTTTCTTAGCAGGTCTCCTACTTTGTCGGAGATGAGGAAGAAATCGGAGGCGTTTTCATCAATTTTTATGTCTGATAGTTTGTTTACCAATCGGTAGAAACTGCGTGACAGCCATTTGTGCAGTCCCTTGTCGTCTTTTCTTTCACTTCTGACCATGGTGACGACTTCAGCACCTTTCTCCCACAGTTTCATCATTTCAGCGATTTTTGCAGGCGGATGCTGCAAGTCGCTGTCCATGCATATAATAGCCTTTCCTCTGCTGTTGTCTATTCCTGCCAGCATAGCGGCTTCATGTCCGAAATTCCTTGAAAATGAGACGATTCGGATGTGTTCGTTTCTTTCGGAAAGTTTCTTCAGTTCCGACAAGGTGTTGTCGCGGCTGCCGTCATTTATCATCAGCACCTCGTAAGTGTAGGGAAGTTTGTTTAATTCGCCTTCAAGAACATCGAAAAAGTGCTCTATTCCTTCTTCTTCATTATATATTGAAACAACGACTGATAAATCCATTTTGTTTGAATAATTTTTGACAAAGGTACTAATAATTTTCTTGACTAATGAGCTTCCAGCCAGTTATCGCCGATTCCGACTGAAACTTCTATCGGAATCGCCAGTTTCACTGCGTTTTCCATTTCATGGACTACCATGTCGATGAGAGTGTCTTTTTCGGTCTTGAGAGCGTCGAATACCAATTCATCGTGAACTTGGATAATCATTTTCGACTGAAGTCCCATTTCTTTCATTCGGTTGTAGATTTTCACCATGGCAACTTTTATCATATCTGCCGATGAACCCTGAATAGGGGCGTTGATGGCATTTCGTTCTGCATATCCTCTGACGTTGGCATTTGCCGAGTTGATGTCGGCAATGTATCTGCGGCGTCCCATGATGGTTTCCACGTAGCCGTTTTCCTTTGCGAATGCCACTATGTCGGTCATATACTGCTTGATGGCAGGATATTTTTCGAAATACTGGTTTATGATGTATGATGCCTTTATCCTTGGCACATGAAGCCTTTCAGCGAGTCCGAAAGTTGACATTCCGTAAATTATGCCGAAGTTGATGGTTTTGGCCATCCGGCGCATGTCGCTGTCAACATCGGAGATATCCACATCGAAAATCTGGGCTGCCGTTGCTTTGTGTATGTCCTGTCCCTCAATGAATGCCTGCTGCATGTTTTTGTCATTTGCGATGTGAGCTATGAGGCGGAGTTCTATTTGCGAATAGTCTGCGGAAATTATGATGTGCTCATTGTCGCGTGGGATGAAAGCCTTTCGTATTTCCTTGCCGCGTTCTGTGCGTACAGGTATATTCTGCAGGTTAGGATTGTTGGAACTGAGTCGTCCGGTTGCCACGATTGCCTGGTTGAATGTTGTATGCACCATGCCTGTCCGGTGGTTTATCAGTTGTGGAAGGGGTTCCACGTAGCCTGAAAGCAGCTTTGACAACGAGCGGTAGTCGATGATGCATTGTATGATGGGATGCGTGTACTGCAGTTTCTGAAGTACCTCCTCATTGGTGGAATACTGCCCTTTTTTGGTCTTTTTAGGCTTGTCGGCAAGATGAAGTTTGTCGAAAAGTATTTCTCCGAGCTGTTTCGGAGAACCTATGTTGAACTGCTGACCGGCAAATTCGTAAATTTGTTTCTCCAGATTACGTATGTCATCCGACATTAAGATGCAGTATTTGCTGAGAAAGTCAGTATCTATTTTTACGCCTTCGTGTTCCATCGCCGTAAGTACTTTCACAAGGGGCATTTCCACATTTTCAAATAGTTTGTCATAACCTGTATCGTGGATTTCCTTTTCCAGCTTATAATATAATTGCAGTGTGACATCGGCGTCTTCAGCGGCGTATTCCTTCAGCGGTTCAGTCTCAATGTTCCTCATATTGCCCTGATTAATTCCCTTTTTACCGATCAGAGTCTCGATTTCGACAGGCGAATAGTCGAGGTATAATTCCGACAGAAAATTCATATTGTGTTGACTTTCAGGGTTTATCAGGTAATGTGCAATCATTGTATCGAATATTCTCGATTCTATTGTAATGCCGTAAAGTGCGAGGACGAGCATGTCGAATTTAAGGTTCTGACCTATTATCAGATTGTCCTTGGAAGTGAACAGCGGCTGGAATTTCTTGAGTATGCTGAGAGTATCATTGTAATTGTCAGGACATAACACGAAGAAAGCCTTATGTGGTTCAATTGAAAATGACATGCCAACCAAGTCGCAGTCATTGGCATTGAGACCGGTGGTTTCGGTGTCGAAACTGAATGTCTTGGTTTCTTCGAGAAGTTTGATTAGTTTGTCGATATCTTCTTCTGATGTTACAAGTCTATAGTCGTGTGCTGTGTTATTTATGTTGTTATGTTTTGGTATTTCAAGACTTTTCATCTCTTCCGGTGCGAAAAGGCCTCCTAACATGGAGTCATTGTCATACAAAGAGACTGGTTGGGTGTTTGAGTTGTTTGCTTGTGTGTCAGAGACTTGGGTTGTGGAGTCTTGTTTATGCAGCGGAAAGTTTCCTGAAAGGGAGAGGTCGGTGATGAAGCGTTTTTCGAAAAGACGAAATTCGAGTTTTTCACAAATATTTATAACTGCCTCTGCATCAGGCGGCTGGACAGCAAAACTACTTATATCCTTTTCGCAATCAACGTCAGTGATGATAGTAGCAAGATGTTTTGAAAGAATGGCATTATCTATATTTGCCATAATTTTATTTTTGAGGCTGTTGTTTTTAATTTTGTCAACATTGGCGATGATGTTTTCGATTGTGCCGAATTCGCCGATAAGTTTCTTGGCTGCAACAGGACCTACTCCTGCAACACCGGGTATGTTGTCAGAGGAATCGCCTACAAGTCCGAGGTAGTCGATTACCTGTTTAGGTTCTGACACATTGTATTTTTCACAAACGGCCGCCACATCGAGGATTTCCTGTGGGGTTTTGCCGTGAGCCGGTTTGAAAAGTTTCACCTTGTCGTTGACGACTTGGCTGAGGTCTTTATCAGGTGTGACAATGAATATTTCGAAGTCATCAAGTTGGCTTGCTTTTGTGGCGAGGGTGCCTATCAGGTCATCGGCTTCAAAACCGGGACGTTCTATGAGTTGAATGTTGAAAGCGCTGATGATTTCGCGGATATAAGGAAGATTGGAAGCTATCTCTTCAGGCATTTTTTCGCGGTTAGCCTTGTATTCCCCGTATTCCTCATGGCGGAAAGTCGGCGTCATCGAATCGATGCAGACAGCTATGTGAGTTGGTTTCTCTTTTTGCAGTATGTCGTACAGGAAATTAATAAAACCGAATGCTGCCGAAGTGTTGACACCGTTTGAGGTGATTCGTTGGCTGCGGATCATTGCAAAATATGCTCTGTAGATAAGGGCCATTGCATCGAGGATAAAGAATCGGTTTTGCATGATATGTTGATTTACAGGTAATTATGATATTTTTCCCCACAGGTTTCTGCTGTTTTTCATGTTTGAAAGAAACAATGCTGTAGGTTTGTTTTCAGGTTTTTCAAGTTTCGGGTCTTCATCAAGCAGTTTGAAGGCGTCGTCGCGTGACACTTTAACTATTGCTTCATCTTGTGACAGGTCGGCGAGTTTGAGGTCTAGCAAGCCACTTTGGCGGGTGCCGTATATGTCGCCCGGACCGCGTAGTTTGAGATCTGATTCCGCTATGATGAACCCGTCATTGGAATTGACCATGGTATTGATACGGCTTTTGGCTTCATTGCTCACCTTTTCGCCTGTCATGAGGATGCAGTACGACTGGTTGCTTCCGCGTCCTATTCTGCCTCTCAGCTGGTGCAATTGCGATAATCCGAATCTTTCGGCATTTTCAATTACCATGACGGTTGCGTTCGGAACGTCAACTCCGACTTCAATGACTGTCGTTGCCACCATTATTTGTGTCACGTTGTCGATGAACCTTTTCATTTCGATGTCCTGCACGTTCTGTTTTTGCTGTCCGTGAACGATGGATATCTGATATTGCGGTATCGGGAATTCCCTTGCCACTCTGTCGTATCCGTCCATCAAATCTTTGAGTTCGAGTTTCTTTGATTCGTTGATAAGTGGAAAGACCATATAGACCTGTCTTCCCTGAGCTATCTGGTCCTTTAGGAAAAAGATGAGGCTAAGTCGTTTTGATTCAGGAAGATATATCGTTTTAACAGGCTTTCTTCCAGGTGGAAGTTCATCTATGACGGAGTAGTCAAGGTCGCCGTAGAGTGTCATTGCGAGGGTACGTGGAATAGGTGTTGCGGTCATGACGAGGATATGTGGCGGAGTTGTGTTTTTCCCCCACATTTTGGCGCGTTGTGCCACACCGAAGCGGTGTTGCTCGTCAATTACGCAGAGGCCAAGCTGTTTGAAGATTACGTAATCTTCTATCAGAATATGCGTACCTATCAGTAAATTGATGTCACCCGAGGCAAGTTCTTGGATTATCTTTTGTTTTTCCTTGTTTTTTGTTGAACCGGTTAGGAGAGCCACTTTAATCGGAAGCCCTTCAGTCATCTTTGTGATTGTCTTGAAGTGTTGCTGGGCGAGGATTTCCGTTGGTGCCATCAGGCATGCTTGAAAGTTGTTTTCGATTGCGATTATCATGCTCATTAGGGCAACGAGAGTTTTGCCGCTACCTACGTCACCTTGCAATAATCGGTTCATCTGGTGTCCGGTACGGCAGTCGTTCCGGATTTCCTTTATGACACGTTTCTGTGCATTGGTCAGTTCGAAATGTATGTTGTTGTGATAGAATGTGTTGAACAGTTCGCCGACTTTCGAGAAAATGAATCCTTTGTTGGCGGTTGACTGTTTTATTTTTGATGAGACTATTGAAAGCTGGAGGAAGAACAATTCTTCGTATTTAAGGCGTCTTTTGCTTTCGATGATATCTTGTTCGGTGAGTGGGAAATGGATTTTTTTAAAGGCGTCTTTACGTGAAATCAGTCTGTATTTTTCGAGAATGTTCTGAGGCAGGTTTTCATCTATGCTGTCATAGACTTTCTCAAGCAGGTTGCTGACAATTACAGTCATACCCTTTGAGTTTAGTCCTGCGTTTTTCATCTTCTCGGAGGTACGATAGACAGGGTAGTAGTGGAGTTTGGCGCTTTCGTTGTATTCATTGACGGTTTCTATTTCAGGGTGGGAGATGCTGTATTCACCCATGAAAATGGTCGGTCGGCCATAGATTATGTAGGTGGTATCGGGTTTCAGTTTGTCTTTAATCCATTTGATACCCTTGAACCAGACGAGAGAGATGATGCCTGTGCCATCGCTGAATTTGCCTTCCATTCGCATTGACTTTCCGCTGCCAATGAGATCGAGGCGTAATATTTTGCCTTTAAGCTGGATTTCCTCGGTAGTTTCGTTGATGGAGGAAATTGTATTGATTATGCGTTTGTCGATGTAGCGGAAAGGGTAGAATTCCAACAAATCAGAAAAGGTGTAGATCTGCGCTTCTGATGATAGAATATCAGCTTTAGCGGGACCTACACCTTTGATGTAAGTTATGGAGTTACTTAAAGTATCCACTTAGTATTGCCACATATTGCTTTCGAACTCTCTGATTGCTTCCTGGATTTTCTCAGCTTCGAGGAGAGCGTCCAGACCTGTGGCATAGTCGGAGATGTATCTGTCGTAAGTGTTTGATTCTTTATAGATTGTGCTTGTGAACATTCTTCTTGCGAAGATGTCTTCGTATGACAATCTTACTGCATCGTTCTTAGGATTGAAAGCGCAGGATTTTGCAAAAGTCCTACGTGCGTCCGGATAGTATATCCAGAACAGTGGGGCTGTACCTCTGAATTCGCCGGTTGATTTGTCATAGACATCTTTAACTGGACAGATTCCGATGATTCTGCATTCGATTACCGAACGTTTTTTGTCGAAGAACCAGTCTTCCTTGATACGGAAGGCTTTGATGTCCTGACTTGAGAAATCGTTGGTAATGATTGTGTCATACCAGTCGTAAGGTTCTACAGCACGTTGGATATGGATTGTATCGACTGAACCTGAGAGTTTTTCCATTACCTCATCGTAGGACAGAGGTGATGTGAATGCATCGTTGGAAGCATCGTATGCGGTAAGGTCGCCGCTGTTGATGCCGTCAACAATAACGCTCATTAGGTTTTTCCAGTCATTCTGAGGTTCTTCGGGATAATACAGGAACTGGTTGGCTTTTTCTCTCAGATCAATAGTTCTCCAGATTCTCTTTGACCACATAATGTCCGATTCGTTAACTTCCGGGTAGGGGATTGGTTCCTTGTCGGCATAGTTGTTCTTTTGGTAGAATCCGTCTTTAGGTGTGTCAACATACTGGGCCGAAGCCGGTATTGACAAAGAGCAGAGGATTACCGCAACTGTGAGAAACAAAAATTTTTTCATGATATAATATTATTATTTAGTAATTACAAGACTTATGGTGCTTAATTTACGTGTTACGCCGTCAGGACTTTTGGCTGTAATGTCCTCAATCCAGATTTTGTCGCCGGAGCGGGCATTTCTGATATATTCCTTCATCTGGTCAGTAAGGAGGTTGTTCTTAGCCGAGACTTCGAACAGGTCACCGCCTCTACGTGTTCCGATGAAATTGAATCCTGTGATTGTGAAGTTGTAGTCAAATTCAAAGTCATCAGGCATCTGAGGGATTATGGCGCCTGCGGCAATCATTGCGTTAGGGCTTATGTTTCCGCTGGTGGTGTTGGCGATTTTAGGTGTAGGGCTTGGGACTCTCTTGACTCTGTATTCAGCTGAGCCCATGTTTACTCTTTTGCCGTCATCGTTGATGCTGACTTTGATGGTTGTTGTCTTTGCTGTCTCAGGGACTTTGACGACCCATGAATCACCTTTTCTGGTGATAGTTCCATTAGTTATGGATGCTTCTATTTGGGCGGTACCGTAACCTGGAACGGCGATGGTTACAGGGTTCTCGACACCTGCATAGAATACATTCATCTTTGTTGCAGAGACGTTCATAGATGGTCTGGCAACGATAAACTGATCCGAGAAATGGTATGTGTTGATTTCGCCTGTTGGAGACTGCATCTGCAGCAAACCTGCGAATTTGTTTATGCCTTCACGGCTTGAAGGCAGGGAAATGTGTACCAGACCGTTGCCATTTGTTGCTTTGAACGGAGTTGCTGTACTGATTTCCTTTTCAGAGACTTTGTCGGCACCCACTTTGATGTATGCTGTGGGAGATTGTGCAGTATCGTATGCAACAACGAGAACGTCAGCCTCATATTTGTCGCCAACGAAAATGTAATTCGACTGTGGAATTATTTTTACGTCGATCTTGTCGAATTTGAAGTTCTCTTCAGAGATGTTACTGTAAAGATAGTTGACAACGCTATATTCAGTATTGTGGACATCCATGACAAGCTTGTTCAGGATGGTCACATCAGCGGCAAGGATAGTATGGAAGAAATTGTGTGTGGCCCAGTCTTCTTTTTCATTATTGGCGTTTTGGTATTCGCCGTCAACGACAAGGCCGAGGTCAAATGAATCCTGAATCTTTTCAGGAAGAAGTTGTCTGATTTCGGATTTGTACTGCTCTATGGTTTGTTGCAGTTCTTTTGCCTTGTTGTTGTTGATGAAGAAGTTTGTGGGTTCATCATAATTGTCTTTTGCTTTCAGGAGAGTTAACGGAGTGTTCTTGGCATATTCAATGTCGCATTTTTCAGTTCTGCTGATCACTTCGTATTTTAGGGAGTCAATATAATTGATAAGATCTGCGCTTTTCTGTTTAAGTGCTTGCGCTTTCTTGTAGTTGGTTTCAACTTTACCTGTATTGATTGCGTATTGTTGGTCAAATTTAGCGTAGGTTTCATTGATTCTTCCGTCCAAAGCCAAATTTGATTCTTCAACGCTTTCGTTTACGGTTGTGAAAGCATTCAGGACCTCAACTGATACGTTCAATGCTAACATGGCAGTATATACCAAGTACATCATTGAAATCATCTTCTGCCGAGGAGTCTCTTTATATGCAGCCATATTCTAAATTACTTTTTGTTGTTAACATTAAAAGCGTTGAGCATGTTTGCATAAACTTGGTTAAGTTCGGCGATGCTTTTTACTAATTTAGCTGATTCCTGTTGAAATTGCACGTTGGTTTTGGAAGTCGCTTCCAAAGTTGCAACGAACTGTTCCATAGCTTTGTTGAGTGATTGCTGGGCTTCTGAGTTAGCGTTGGCCTGTTCACTGAGTTTTTTTGCTATTTTGTCGTATGAAGCGTTAACGGAAGCGAGGTTCATGTTATAGTCTTCGGTTGTCCTGCCTGCTTTTACGAGTGAATCACCGAGAGCTTTGCTTTTATCGCCTATTGCAGTGATGTCGTTTAAGGAGGACACTGTATTGTTAAGGTTTCTGAAGCCTTCGCCGAGACTTGCGAGAAGTTTCTCGTCAATGTTGGCTTTTTTAAGAAGTCCGTCAAGTTCTGCGGAAGCACTTGAGCTTACCTGCTGAATATGTGTCTGTTGGTTGGAAACGCCGCCTGCGAGACTGCCTAAATCAACCGATTTATCTGATTTAACGCCATGGTATTGTTCTGAAAATTGAGGAAATACAAGGCTCCAGTCCGGCTCCACGTGTGGTTTTTCGAAAGCCGAGAAGAAGAAAATGATAGCTTCGGTGCCCATACCTATCATAAGCATTAATGATGCTCCCGGATAGTGCTGGATTTTGAAGAGAGCACCGATGATTACGATAGATGCACCTAAGCCGTACATCATTGTTATAAATTTCTGGTAGCCTGGACCTGTTGTCAGTTTTTGAATAGCGTTCATTTTAAAAATACCTTTCTTTTATTCTTTTAATTTGTTAATTATCAAATATTAATATTTTGCCGAAGCACGTTTGCTGTCACCCTTCTGACGTCCGAGATAACTCTGTACACATCTGAATCCGAGGTAACATGTTGCCGAATCCTGATATTGATAGTCTCTGGTGGAAGTCTGTATGTTGGCATATACGTCTTTCCAGGAACCACCGCGGATAACTTTCCTCTTCATGGCAGGAGCATCACCGTCCTGTGCATTGTATGTGTATGAGGAGTTCATATCCCATTCGTAGTTATAACTTGATTCGTCGAATGCGTCAATTGTCCATTCCGAGACATTGCCTGCCATATCGTAAAGGCCGAAATCATTAGGCGGGAAGTGAGCGACTATAAGTGTGGTGCTACCTCCGTCAAGAGCGTAATTGCCTCTGCTTGGCTTGAAATTGGCAAGATAACAGCCTTTTTCGTTAAATGTATAAGGACCACCCCATGGATAAGGATTGCGTTCATAACCTCCTCTTGCAGCCCATTCCCATTCGGCTTCGGTAGGAAGACGATATTCGTTGATTGCTGCTGCCTTGTCTTCGGAATATGCACTCTTGAGTGCGGTTCTCCATGCACAGAATGCTCTTGCCTGGTTCCAGTTGACACCGACAACAGGGTAATGGCTATAGGAAGGATGGGAGAAATAATACTTTGCCAATGGCTCGTTGTATGTGTAAGCAAAATCGCTTATCCAGCACAAAGTGTCAGGATAAATGTTTATTTTCTCCGATCTGATGAAAACAGAACGGTCTTTTCTTCCCTGAGGACGACTTGCGAAAGCACCGTCAAGCGGATTGTTGCTTTCATCAGTCAGGTCTTTCTTTGCAGCAGCCTGCATGTCTATCCATTTGTATTCATAGTAGAGCTTTCTTGCATCAATCTCCTTGGAATTATAATAGACCTCATGCTCGGGAACATATAAATCTGCCAAAGCTTCCTGAACTTCAGGTTTGTCCCATTCTATCTTGGTTTTCCAATTGATAAGAGGTTCCTCAAGATCAACGCCTTCCTTGGTTTGTTCTATGAGGTATTTCTCAGGTTCCGCTTCACCCAGCATTTTGTAGGCTATGGAATCTCTGACCCAATTGACAAACTGACGGTATTCGGAGTTTGTGATTTCGGTTTCGTCAATATAAAATGCTGACACTGTGATGGTTTTAGGCTGATAGAAATTTGAGCCGGCCAAGTCCTGATCACCAACACCCCTTGTGAAACTGCCCATAGGAATGTATGCCATGCCGTATGGGTCGGATGGAGTGTATGATTGCTTGCTGTCAACACCGATTAACTCGCCGTTGCCTGAGTTTTTACAGGATGTTAAAAAAACTGCAATCAAAATTATTACAGCTGTAATGAGCTTGCTTTTCATATTAAATGTTTGTTTTTTTTCTTACAGATAATTTCTTGTTTAAACGCATTTATGCCTGTTTTATTGTTTTGTCGATAAAATTTATAGATACCTTGTGTTTTTCTGTGTTTTTAAACCTTTGTTGTTGTTGAATTTGAAACCGTATCCCAATAACACTTCAAAACTGCCGAAATTGCCGCCCCTGATGAGTTTCGACATGGGGATGTCGTATGAGAAACTTGCCATCAGGTCTTTCCATGACAACCCGAAGATTAATCCTATCCCATCATTGAGCCTGTAGTTGACTCCGCCCCAGAATTTGTCATTGAATGTTGCGAGGATGTTCGCATCAATCTGGAATGTGGATAAGTCGGTCTTTAACAATACTGACGGCGTGAATTTTACTTTAGGTAAAGATGTGAGGCGGAATTCATATCCTGCCAACGCATTGAAAGAACGTTTCTCCTGATAAAAGGTGTTTTTGCCTTTTGTTTCAAGCAGATTCAAAACCGATATTCCTGCAAATAGTGAATTTGGCTTTGAATAAAAAACACCCAGGTTGGCATCAGCCATGAAATCGTTTTGGTTCATGTTGCTGATAAGAGGGTCTTCCGCATTGGGGTCAAGCGAATTTTTGTCAAGGACTATGTTGTCAAGCTTCAGCTGGGCACCTATTCCTAACTTGCCACCGTTGACAAGCACTTTCTGATAGGCATATCCGATATTCATGGTCACGTTGCTGAATGAGCCTATGTTGTCGGAGGTAATGTTTATGCCCACACCACCGTGAAGAAATGTAATCGGCAGGTCGGCATTTATCAGATAGGCAACCGGAGCATACGAGGTCCTCGTTTTGCCGCTGGAAGTTGTTGTGGAAACGGAATCAACACCGAATCCTGTCCATTGGTTGCGTATCGTACCTAATATATTAATTGCATTTCTGTGCCCCATGTATCCAGGGTTATACGACATGATATTGAACATGTTCTGTGTAAGTTGGATTTGCTGCTGGGCACTTGCTGTGAAGGACACAACGGCAAAAAGCGCACATGTCAATATAATGCGGTATTCCTTAAGTTTCATTACGATACACAAATTTAGCGGCGCAAAATTAGTGATAATTTGGCAATAATATAGTACTTTTGCATCAAAATTTTTCTGATGCAGAATAAAATCAAAATTGAGGATTTCAACTATCCTCTGCCAGAAGAGAAAATAGCTTTCTTCCCACTTGAGAAAAGAGACTGTTCAAAACTTCTCATATATGATAATCAGCGTATTAGAGAAGATGTTTTTAAAAATATAGGTGATTATCTGCCAAAATCCACATTGCTTGTTTTCAATGACACAAAAGTCGTAAAGGCACGGCTTGTCTTTTACAAAGATTCTGGTGCAAGAATTGAGTTGTTCTGTCTTGAACCTGCCAATTCGGGAAATATTGCACAAGAACTGAATGCGCGGAACCATGTCGTATGGAACTGTCTTGTCGGCAATTCCCGCAGATGGACATCAGGCAAACTGCATTCCGAGATAACTGTTGACAATCATCTGGTTACTGTAACAGCTGAACGTGCGAACATTTGTGAAGACCATTCCGAAATAGTTTTTTCGTGGAATGAGGACTGTACTTTTGCAAACATACTTGACTATTTCGGCAAGATTCCGTTGCCTCCATACATTCGTCGTGAAACCCAGCAGTCGGACAATATACGTTATCAGACTGTATATGCGCTTGAGAACGGTTCAGTCGCTGCTCCCACAGCCGGACTCCATTTTACTCCGGAACTGATTGCCTCTTTGGAAAAGCAGGGTATTGACACAGCATATTTGACTCTGCATGTCGGTCTCGGCACGTTCAAGCCTGTAAATGAAGAATATATAGAGGAACACAATATGCATTCGGAACGTATTTCCATTAAAAGGAGTCTTGTCGAGAAACTCCTCAATGCCTGTGGAAAGTCGTGTGTGATTCCTGTAGGGACGACTTCTTGTCGTTCATTGGAATCGTTGTTCTGGCTTGGCGCAAAACTTATTGAAAATCCGTCACTTGAAGGTGTGCTTGAACTCGACCAATGGTATCCGTATGAATGTCCTATACGGGACGATATTACTGTCAGCCAAAGCCTTGCTACTGTGTTGGAATGGCTTGACAAGCATGAATATCCTATGTTGGAGGCTTATACTTCGTTGATGATTACCCCTGAATACACCTGTCGAATCGCTGATGCAATTATAACTAATTTCCATCAGCCAAAAAGCACTTTGCTGTTGCTTATTTCATCATTTATAGGAAACAGCTGGCATGAAGTTTATGACTATGCGCTGAATCACGGTTTCCGCTTCCTCAGCTATGGCGACAGCTGCCTGTTTTTCAGGCGTTAAGTTTGCATTACATTTTTTACAAATTGATAGCATCAGGGTTGAGAAGGAAATCGAAGATACTCATTGTCACGATTCCTTTCTCATCCCTTTTTAGTTTGATTCTGTCTTTAACCACTATGATTTTTTTAAATGAATCGGGAATTTCAGTCAATACTTTCTTTTCTTGGTCAACTTTTTCCTGATTTGGCATATCCAGCGCAGACTGAATATAGTATCTCTGGCTGCCTTCATTGACTACAAAATCAACCTCCAAGGATTTTCGTATCGGTTGACCGTTTTTGTCCGTGGTTCGAATCAGCACATTCCCAACATCAACCCTATATCCTCTGGAAACCAACTCATTATAAATTATATTCTCCATAATATGGTTTTCTTCTTGCTGCCTAAACCCAAGGATGGCATTCCTAATGCCTAAATCCGAAAAATAGTACTTTGACAAAGTTCCAATATATTTTTTCCCTTTGATGTCATAACGCAACACCTTCTCCGCAATAAAAGCATCTGTCAAATAATCTAAATATCTTGAAATTGTGGCACTTGCTATTTTTGAATGTTTCTCGCTTTTGAAAGTATTCGACAATTTTAACGGATTGACGGGTGAGCCTATGGAAGAAGCCAAAACTTGTATCAACTCCTTAAACTCCGACAAGTTACGGATGCCGTGTCTCTCCTTTACATCCAAAAGATAAACGGTTTCATAAAGATTGGAAAGATAGTCGCTCTTGCCCTTATCACCATCGATATTCAACACAAGTGGAAGTCCGCCATAAGTATAATAATCCTCCCACGCGTCATCTTGACTCCCTTCGTATGCTGTCAAGAACTCAGCAAATGTAAGCGGATAAAGTTGGATGACAAAACCACGTCCCCTAAATTCAGTTGCTATGTCTGACGAAAGCAAATGTGAATTGCTACCCGTAACATAAACATCCACATTCCTATTGTGCAACAAGCTGTTCAGCACCTCAACGAAACCTGGCACAAGTTGGATTTCATCCAATATGACATAATACATCTTATTGTCTTTAAGATATGTGCGGATATGCGAAAGAAGCGTTTCTGGCTTTCGCAAAGCCACATTGTCCAAGTCATCAAGGGCAATTTCGATAATATGGTCTTCTTCAACACCATCCCCAAGCAGGAAATCATGGAAAAGCGTAAACAGCAAATACGATTTGCCACATCTGCGAAGTCCTGTAACCACTTTGACAAGCCCATTGTGTCGAGCCGACTTCAGTTGGTTCAGATATCTATCTCTTTCAATCCTCATAGCCTATTTCAAATTTTTGACATATATGACGAAAAATTCACACAGCAAAAGTAATACTTCTATTTCAAATAATTGACATTTTTGTCAAAAATTTCACATAGAGAAACGAAGATGGCGCAACAATCATGCGGCGCATTCTTTCTGTCTTTTCATTGGTTTGCTTTGGAAATGATGATATAAAACTTGCATTAACCCAATTGATGATTAGTACTACAAGTTGAGAAATCAGCGTGATTGGTGTAATCAAATTGTAAAACCATGTTTGGTAAAGCCATACAAAATCATAGTTTTGCTCACATGTTGCTTTCGTTTTAATTACCCATCCCGCACTAATTGTTGTACAGATAAAGGCAGCACATAATGTACCATCTATCATAATAAAGATATTTATCTGTTCATTTGTGCCTCAATGAACCGCTTCAACAAAAGAAGCATGGCTCTAATATGCCACTTCTGTCGTAAGAGGTTGTGAGATACCTTAGCTTGAAGATGCAGCAAACAATTCACGCTAAAACAGCGTAAACCGTTATGCCTCTCTTGCATACTATAGAAATATCTTACATTCTTTACGACAATACGAGCATAACGCTTCGTGTTTCTATATGTCGGTGGCACAACTTATCAACATCGCCCTATCGCCATTGATGCATTCCCAAATGCCCACGACCGCTTCCTCTGCATCGACGACACGGAGTATCATATCGGCGCCTCGCTGAAGGACTTGGGCAAGAAATGGTTCGCTTTCAGCCGCATGGAACTCGCCACCGACGCACTGCGGGGGAAAATGTGATGGGTAAAGATGAAATTACTTTTCCATGAAATCGTGAGAGGAAAGAAAAACAACGTAAACTAAAACTTTTTTCTGCCACAAAACGGGAAAATCCTGTTTGGTTTAGGGGATTTTTTGTATATTTGCAAATTAAACATCAATTATGATTACTAAATAATTGAAGACTTTATCGTTATGAACAATACGTACTTCATATTATCAAATACGAAAATCAGTATTGATCGCTTGCACATCTGTACCTGGGATTTTGTTAGTTCAGATGCTGCAATGGAAATCGGTTTGGAATTTCTAACGAATCCAAATGTAAAAGACATCGATATAAAATTATCTCTGCCTTTTCTGAAGAAAACAGACAGGATTACTTGCTTGATGGATTCGTTAATACGAGACGATGATAATTGCAAATTTATTTTTAACGACACTATCAAAGCGAACAAACCCATAAGCGGAGATAAAAGAAATGGAGCTATTTTGGATTTTTCCTCACGCAACTCCTTAAGAATGTTACCTGTAAAGAATATTGTTGTTGAAGAAGGTATTTGTTCTTTTACGGTTAGCAATCTAAGTCAAACTACGAATAATTATATTAGACTATACATACAAACTGGAGTTCGAAATCTTGCAATTGTAAAAAAAGGAATTGCAAAAACCACCTATATCTATGACGTTAAAGTGAATGAAAGAAGAAATCTTCCCAATCACATAAACGATTTGTTGAATAGTGGTTATATGTTAAGTGATACGATAAAATATTGTTTCTGTTTTCATGTAGTTCCAAGTCGATACAACATTTCTTATCTAGACAGTAACAAGCTAAAAAACATACGGATTCTAGAATCGGATGCGTTTAATAACTATCTTCCTAAATCAAAGAAGATGAAAGAAAACGAATGTTTAATTGTTTTCAACAAAGACAACAAATCTGACGATGGAATTTTTACCTTTTTTTCGGAATTTGAGGAAGAGGTTATTGGTAGCAAACAATTATTATTAGCGATTACCGCAAATGTTTTATGTAGTTTAGTGTTTGGCATGTATACATTAAGGAAAAAAGAATGGATGTCAGGACCTAAATGGTTCGAATGTTTGCCATGGGAATTTTGGGTGGCGATATTTATAATGATTGTTTTTTCAGCAATAATATTTATTCCTTGGAAAAAGCTTTGGCGATAAATAAAATAAGCTAAAAAATATGAAAGCGCTACTTGACACCAACATCATCATTCATAGAGAAGCCAATAGGATTGTTTCTCAAGACATAGGCATTCTTTATCGTTGGTTGGATAGAGGGAAATATACAAAATGCATTCATTCTGCCACAATTAACGAAATCAAAAAGAATCCCAATAAAGAAACTGTTGATACATTCATGGTGAAACTGGACAGCTATGAGATAATAGAGATTCCATCACCAATACAAAAAGAAGTAAAGGAGGTATCTGACAGAATGGATACAACCGACAACGACAAGATTGATACATTGTTGTTGAACGAATTGTATGTTAAAAGAGTTGACATATTGATAACCGAGGACAAGAAGATTCATCGTAAAGCAGATGAATTGTATTTGTCGGACAAAGTTTTCTCAATTGATGCTTTTCTTGAAAAAGTATTTGCCGAACATCCTGATTTAGTTGACTATAAAGTTTTGAATGTCCAGAAATTAAAGTTTGGGAGAATAAATCTTAGCGATAAGTTCTTTGATAGTTTAAAGGAAGATTATCCAGGATTTGACAAATGGTTTATTAAGAAGTATGATGAAGAAGCATATATAACAGTCAATTCCAATAATGGGATGTTGCTTTCTTTTCTCTATTTGAAAGTAGAAGGACAGGATGAAGATTATTCGAACATTGACCCTGTTTTGCCACCAAAAAAACGGCTAAAGATTGGCACTTTTAAGGTGATAAATAATGGGTTTAGATTAGGGGAACGGTTTTTAAAGATTATTTTTGACAATGCACTCAAGAATCACGTAGACGAAATCTATGTAACGATTTTTGACAAACGCGATGAGCAACAACGTTTAATAAACCTATTGGAGCAATGGGGTTTCATATATTGGGGAACGAAAGACGGAGAAAGAGTTTACGTTAGGGATTTCAGACCAAAAGTTGAATTAGCCAATTTGAGGATAACCTATCCGTATATTTTAGACGACAAAGATATCTTTCTTGTTCCGATTTATCCAGAATACCATACAGAATTATTGCCTGATTCTATTCTTAACACGGAGTCCCCAGAAGAGTTTATTGAGGACTTCCCTCATCGGAATGGCATAGGCAAAGTGTATGTTTCTTGGGCTATGCCTCCTCATCCAAACCAAGGTGATTTGTTGGTGTTTTACAGAACAGGAGGCTATTATAAAAGTGTTGTGACTACTATAGGAATTGTTGAAACTTTGCGTTATGATTTTAGTGATGAAGAAGAATATGTTCGTTATTGCAGAAAAGGCAGTGTTTTTCCCGAACAAGATTTAAGAGTGATGTGGCAATTTCGTAAAGACAAGCCTTTTGTAGTAAAATTCTTATATGTTTATTCATTTCCTCATAGAATAAACATGAAAGATTTGATAGACCTAAAAGTATTATCCGGTGTAAATGATGCTCCTCGTGGATTTAAGAAGATTACCAAAGAACAATTTTTGACAATAATAAAGGAGACAAAAAGTGAAGACAGTTTTATTATCCATTAAACCAGAGTTCGCGGAAAAGATTTTTGACGGAACCAAGAAATTCGAGTTTCGAAAATCTATTTTTAAAAATGACAATGTGCAGAAAGTAGTTGTCTATGCCTCTTCTCCTGTGCAAAAAGTTATTGGCGAGTTTTCCATTGAAGATATTTTGAATGATGATGTTGAAACTATTTGGAAGAAAACATCTCACTATTCAGGTATAACACATGATTTTTACTTGTCTTATTTTGCTAACAAAGAAAAAGCGTATGCAATAAAAATAGGAAAAATTACACGATATAGGCAAGCACGAGATTTAAGTGATTATAATTTGAACTTTGCGCCACAATCTTTTGCATATATAGAATAATGAAGAAAGTTTACTTTCATTAATTTAGTCCTTGACACTAAAAAAAAAGATTTTTTATGCCAATGAAAAAATATAAAATAGTATCTCTGTTTTCGGGTTGTGGAGGATTGGATCTGGGATTTGAGAAAGCTGGTTTTAGAATTCTAATAGCAAATGAGTTTGATCCAACTATATTTGAAACATTCAAGGTAAATCATCCTAAGACACATTTGATAGAAGGTGATATTAGAAAGGTGAATGAAGCTGATTTCCCTACAGATGTGGATGGTATTATCGGAGGTCCTCCGTGTCAATCATGGTCTGAGGCAGGATCTTTGCGTGGTATAGATGATGAACGAGGACAACTATTCTTTGATTATATAAGAATCCTCCGTAAAGTGCGGCCTAAGTTTTTCCTTGCAGAAAATGTCAGCGGCATGCTTGCAAACAGGCATAATGAAGCGGTACAGAACATCATAAAGCTCTTTGAGGAAAGCGGGTATAATGTTACTCTTACGCTTGTAAACGCTAAGGATTATGGTGTTGCCGAGGAACGTAAAAGAGTATTCTATATCGGATTCCGAAAAGATTTGGGTATCGACTTCAAGTTTCCTGTCGGGTCAACTGTTGATGATAAGAAAAAACTCACACTCAGAGATATTATATGGGATTTGCAGGAGACGGCTGTTCCTTCGGCAGAACGGAATCATCACAATCCTGATGCTATCAATAATAATGAGTATTTCACAGGAGAATATTCTCCGATCTTCATGAGCCGAAACAGAGTGAAGTCATGGGACGAACAAGCCTTTACTGTACAGGCATCGGGCAGACAGTGCCAGCTTCACCCACAAGCTCCAAAGATGATTAAAGTGGGCAAAAATGATTGTCGCTTTGTAGAGGGTAAAGAACATCTTTATCGCCGTATGACGGTCAGAGAAGTGGCAAGAGTGCAGGGATTCCCTGATGATTTCAAATTTATCTATGAAAGCGTGAATGATGGTTACAAGATGATAGGTAATGCAGTACCCGTTAATTTGGCTTATGAAATAGCGACAGCAATAAAAAAAGAATTGAAGACAGAATAATGAGTTCCAAGAGCAACGATCAAGGCAGAGCATTTGAATATGCTTGTATTATAGAGTTGAAAGACAGAATAGCTGCCAGACGTCCTGTTACTATTGATGAAGAATCGGTCATGGCAGCTCGTAGAGCGTGGAAAAAGCAGAGCATTACTGAACAACAGACATACCTTCGAGCTGCCGGTGCGTTTGTTGATACTTTGTTTTCAGCCGAACCGCTTATCATTGAATGTGACGGAGATAATGATATAGTTGTCCTCTCTATCAATAAGGATTTCGATGCTGAGAGCGGAGATGTTCGTGACATAGTAATTACAAGAAAGACAATCCGCTGGGATATCGGGCTTTCCATGAAGCACAATCACTTTGCTGCGAAACATTCCCGTCTTAGTTCTAAAATTGATTTCGGAGCAAAATGGTATGGTATGCCTTGTGATGAAAACTATTGGAATACCATTAAGCCGATATTTGCAAGATTGCGGTATCTCAAAGAAGAAAATTTTTCCTGGCACGATATGACCAATAAGGAAGATACCGTATATTTTCCGATAGTCAATGCCTTCATTAAGGAAATGTACAGAGCATACAAAGCTGACAATACTATTCCTGCAAGACTGATATCCTATTTGCTTGGTATACGTGATTTCTATAAAGTCGTAGCTATTGACAAGAAGCAACTTACCGAATTCCAGTCCTTCAATCTTCGGGGCGAGCTGAACAAGGATGGAAAAAAGACAAAGTCGACACTGATTATTCCAAAGGCTGATTTGCCGACTGAGATCATATCTCTGCGTTTCAAGCCTAAATCAAAGAGTACAGCGGAACTGTATTTGAATAACGGATGGTCGTTGTCTTTTAGGATACATAATGCTTCAACTATTGTAGAACCTTCTCTGAAATTTGACATTCAGTTTATCGGTGTACCACCTAACATAATAACAATTAATTGTATATGGAAGTAATATCTTTATTTGCAGGATGTGGTGGATTTGATTTGGGTTTTCGCAAAGCAGGATTTAATGTCATATGGGCTAATGAATATGATACTAGCATTCATGAAACGTATAGGTGTAATCATCCAAAAACATTTCTAAACACATCAGATATAAGGACATTAGATGTGTCTGAGATTCCAGACTGTGATGGAATTATTGGCGGACCTCCTTGTCAATCATGGAGTCTAGGTGGTAAAAGTCTTGGATTAAATGATGCAAGAGGGCGTTTAATGTTTGATTATATTCGAATTGTAAAAGGAAAGCGTCCTAAATTTTTTATCATGGAAAATGTTCCTGGAATGTTATCATCTCAACATATTCAAACATTTCATTTTTTTTTGAAAATGTTTCGAGAAATAGGGTATATTGTAAAATACGAGTTGATTAATAGTTCGGATTTTCAAATTCCTCAAGATCGTGTGAGAGTAATAGTCGTTGGTATTCGAAATGACATTGATGCTGAATATTTTTTTCCGGTTTCAAAACAGAACAAAAAAATTACACTACAACAAGCAATTGGTGATTTAAAATTGTCACCAAAACCATATAATACGGAAATGGTTAAACAAAACAATGAGATAATTCAAAATCATGATTATTATACAGGAGCTTTTGATCGAAAATTTATGGCAAGAAACCGTGTTCGTTCATGGGACGAACAATCTTATACTATACAAGCTCAAGCCAAAAATGAACCTTTACATCCTCAGGCTCCAAAAATGGTTTACGTGTCTTATAATGAAAGAAAATTCGTACAAGGATTTGAAAGCAAATATAGGCGTTTAAGTGTACGTGAATGTGCAAGAATACAAACATTTCCTGATAGTTTTTATTTCTATTATAAAGATATAAGGGATGGTTACAAGATGGTTGGGAATGCAGTTCCTCCACGTTTAGCTTTTGTATTGGCAATGTCTATAAAAGAATGTATCAATAAATATAGTAACCATCATATACTTGTAGGTTATGTGAAAAATTTAAAAGATTTATCACTCATCAGACAGTTTAATGTTTATTATGTACGTGGTGGAAAAAGGATTGGAGCTATTCAGTATAGTCAAATCGAAAAGAATATTGAATGGTTATATCTTCATCATGGTGAAAAGAAGTGGGCTTTTGAGCTTACAAATGAAAAAGTGTTACCTTGTGATAAAGATTATTTAAAAAAAATTGGTTTTAATCCACGCGGTAACGAGTATTGGTTGTTTCATATAAAAAAGGAAATTAGTGATATTACAGAAATAGCAAAACAAATAGAAGGTAAATATGAATTGACAAAGGAGCCTTTCGTACTCTGAAATACAATATGATAAGGTTGCAGGAATCCATAAAACATTGATAATAATTATGATAAAATAATATCTTAGCAAAATTAATATTGAATAGTAAAAAAAATATGAAACACATCCTCTACAAAGCCCAAAGTACTTGTTCGCAGTTTATTGATGTGACTGTAGATGAGCAGGATGTGATACAGCAGGTTTCCTTTTATGGCGGTTGTCATGGTAATTTGCAGGCGATCTGCCGTTTGGTGACAGACCCAAAGGTGGACGAGGTAATTAATAAACTCAACGGCATCCGTTGCGGGGACAAGCCCACATCTTGCCCAGACCAGCTTTGTCGGGCATTGGAAACCCTTAAAAAATAGTCACCATGTCCATTTTACGTGTCCTCCTTGCCATTTTCTTCCCGCCGCCGGCCCCATTCATCGACCGCGGGTGTGGGTCAGTGCTCCTTGTGTTCCTGCTTACCCTCTGCGGGTGGGTGCCGGGCGTTATTGGAGCACTGGTGATACTTAATAAGAACGAATAATTAACCATTCAACCAGATTTGTATACTATGAACACCAAACTCTTCTTCCAAGCCCTCTCGAAGTTCCTCCTCGGAGCCGTCATCATCGGCCTGTTAATCTTTTTGCCTGGTGGCTCGCTCCACTACTGGCAGGGTTGGCTGCTCATGGGCATCCTGTTTGTGCCGATGTTCATTGCAGGTCTCGTCATGATGGTGAAGAACCCCGAACTGCTCCAGAAACGGCTCAACGCCAAGGAGCAGGAGAAAGAACAAAAGACCGTCGTGGCGCTGAGCGGTCTGCTCTTTGTCGCTGCCTTCATCGTTGCCGGACTCAACTGGCGCTTCCAATGGCTGGTGCTGCCCAATTGGGTGGTATGGGTGGCTGCAGCGCTTTTCCTGGTGTGTTATGGCCTCTATGCCGAGGTGCTACGCGAAAACACTTACCTCTCACGCACTATCGAGGTGCAAGAGCACCAAAAAGTGATTGACACTGGCCTCTATGGTGTGGTGCGTCACCCGATGTATATGGCCACCACCATCCTCTTTTTGATGATGCCACTGGTGCTGGCCTCGCTTTTCTCATTTCTTATCATGTTGCTGTATCTTCCACTCATCGCCAAACGCATCCGCAACGAGGAAGCCATTCTGGAACAAGGCTTGGAGGGCTACAGCGAATACAAACAACGGGTGAAATACAAGGTTTTGCCTTTTATCTGGTAACGTCATGACCGACAAAATGACTCCCGCACAGCGGCACCATCTTCACCGGCATCATCGTGGGCTTCATGTACGAGACCGAAGAGGAATTTGAGAAAACGTGCAAGACCTTGTCGGACAGACCGTTAAGATGATGTCGATTAATTGGGTAGGGGAAACATAAACAGCCGCCCTTCCTCTCAACGAGCAAAAGGGCGGCTGCGATTATGGGTCAAAAACCTATCGATGCTTGTTCAGGCTTACTGCTTTGCGTTGTAAAGCATTTGAATCTCATTAGTCGTCAAGGCACGGTTGTAGCTGCGGAAGTTGTCTAGCTTGCCGTTGTAGAAGCCCAAATTTCCATTTTTATTTGCGGTTGTACCGAGATAACTTGTATTCACGTCCGATGCCCATTTTAACTCATTATTGGCTTTCGTCTCAAACAACACACCATCAATGAACATCATGCCTGTGTTTCCATCAAAGGTTAACGTCAGCATGTGCCAACGATTATCCACATAATTGGAAGCCGATTTGGTCGTCCAAGTTACAGGACTATAAGAATGTTCAACGCCAGAACGATATTCAATGCACGAATTATTGTCCAATCCCAGACAGGTTGTATAGTTATAATAATTGTATTTGTCACTACCAACAATAATCTGACTGTTCCTACCCGTTTTGAACCAGAAATTCATCGTAAATGGCCCACCCCCAGGAACAATATTGTCTTGAACGATGATGTACGCATCTTCGCCATTAAACTGCATCGACTGGCCTTCACCGCTCGGGGTATCCGTTGAGACCTCCGCACCCGCACTGATGCCCGTGTAGTTGCCAAAGTAGTCCACAATCTCGGAGCCGTCAAAGTTGAAGAAGCAGAATAAGCCTTCACTGACCACCAAAGTGTTGTCTTGATAGGTGGCTGAAACGCTGAGGTTTGCGCTGTTGAAGGAGCCGTTCACCGTCACTATGGTCGAAACGGGGCTGTGAATCTTCGAGCGGTCGATGGTGGCGGTTACCAAGGTGCCACTGCCCGAACTGGTAGTGCCCGACATGGGATTGAAGCTCAGCCAATCAACAGAAGGTGTTGAAATGGTCCAGTTGAGCGTGGTGCCGTTGCTGCCCACGTTGCGTACCTGGAAAGTCTTGATGGTCTCGATCTCGCCGAAGTCGAGCGAGCCTTCGCTCAGTTGCAGGATGGCCGTACCTGTGCCGCTCTCCGCCGCACTGAAGGTGATGGTTTGTGAAGCGCCTGCACCGTTCACGGTGACGGAAGTGGAGACCATGCCCGTGATTTGGCTGCGGTCGATGGTGGCGGTCACCATAGTGCTGGAGCCGCCGGCGGTATAGCCCGAGGTGGGCATCAGCGTCAGCCAAGTCACGTTGATATTGGAGCAGACCCAGTTGAGGGATGTGCCCACGGGACCGATGTTCATCACGTAGAAAGCCAAGCTGTTGGCCGAAGTGCCGAAGTCCAAGTAGGTCTCGCTCAATTGGAGCTGCGGGCCGTTGTTGCCCGAAACGGTCACGTTCACGGGCAGAACCACGCTTTGGTCGGCGCTGCGTACGGTGAGGTTGGCCGTGGTGCTTTGCAAGATGAGCGAGCGGTCGATGTTCACAGTGATGGTGGCTTCTTGGCCGCCATGCAGATTGCCTGTCGAAGGCGTGACTGTCATCCAGTTCATGCTTTCCATGATTTCCCAACTCAGCGGCAAGGTCTCGCTGGCATTGATTATCTTGAACTGCAGCTGCGAGAAGTTGGTGCTGAAGTCAAGGTACTCCACGTTGAGGCGGAAACCGCTGACGCTGGGCTTCAGTTGCATGTCGCCCGATGACACGTAGCCCGCCGAGATGCTGATGTTCTTGGTGTTACTCTCGAAGCCGTTCTTCATACCTTGAACGGTGTAGTTGCCGGGTTCGAGGTTGTTGAACTCGTAGCGTCCGTCGCTGCCCGTTACCGCCGAGGCACCCGTGGGACTGAGCGAGATGTTCACCCCTTGTATGGGTTCGGTAGTGACGGCATTGGTCACGAAACCTTGGATTTTGCCTGTGGTTTCCTGCTTTTTGCAGCCAGCCATCAGACACAGCGTGAAGGCGATGATTACGCCCAAAAGTAAGTTGATTCTGTTCATGACTTGTAGGTATTATGTGAGAATATTATAGGATTGAGAACAAGAGCGTAAGGCTCAATGATTAAGTTATTTTGGATGATAGTTTTGTCTTTATAATTTGTTGGTTATTACTTCGTTGATTTGACAAAGCAAAGAAACGAAAAAAAATTGGAATGGAGAGGTATGAAGGGAAAAAATTGATGAAAAACTGTAATTCTGTAGCGTGAAAATGATGAAATGTGCTGTACTGCTCTCAAAATAGTAAACATGGGAAGGTGAAAAAATGCAATGAAAAGAAAAATATTCGAGTGTGTCAATTCATAAGAATAAGTGCGTTTTTTTTGTATCTTTGTACGTTCAACGATTGAGATCCCTGACTTGAAAAACCTTGTATAAGATGAAAGAAGCCTTGATTTTTCTTTTTGTGATGGCGTTATCGCTGCTTTCGGGCGCGCAAAACATTTCTTTTGATCAGTATTTCCTTGATGAAGGCTCGTTGCGCATGGATGTGTTTCAATGCGGCCGTTCCGACAGCTCGCACTATGTGTTTGAGCGTTTCATTTTGGAGCCATATTTCGGCGGCTCCAAAGTCAATTTGATTGATCCTTTCAATTATGGTACTAACCGGGTGAAAGTGATTGACGCGCAGACGAATACGCTCATTTATTCAAGGGGTTACAACACCTTGTTCCGCGAATGGCAGACCACCGATGAGGCCACGTTCATGGAACGCTGCTATGAAGAGTCGGTGAACGTGCCGATGCCGCGTCAGGAGGCGTATGTCATTCTCGAAATCAGAAATGCCGACGGTGAGTTTGATGAGGTGTTTTCGAAGTTGTATGAGCCTGATGAGATGTTTAACAGCACTGAGCAGCGTTATGTGTTTCCTGTTTATGATTTGATGGTCAACGGCACGCCGGAATGCAAGGTCGATATTGTGATTCTGCCTGAAGGCTATACCGCTGACGAGATGCCGCAGTTTCAGCAACATTGTCAGAGTCTGGTGGATGTGTTTGCCCAGCAGGAGCCCTTTGCGAGCCATATTGGTGAGTTCAATTTCCGTGCCGTGCTGGCCCCTTCGGAGGAAAGTGGCGTTGACATTCCCGCGCTCCACACGTGGGTGCGTACCATTCTTAACTCGCATTTTTACACATTCTATATCGACCGCTATTGTACCACTCGTGATTATTTCTCGGTGAAAGATGTGGCGTCCAACGCGCCTTACGACCATATTTACATCTTGGTGAACAGCAGTCAGTATGGCGGTGGCGGGTTTTACAACTTTTATTCGATGAGCACGGCGGGCAACATGTCGTCATCCAGCGTCATCATCCATGAGTTCGGTCATGCTTTCGCGGGTTTGGGCGACGAATACGAGGAGCCTGACAACCCTTTGGGTTTGCTTTACAATTTGGAGGTGGAGCCATGGGAGCCCAATCTGACCACTTTGGTGGATTTTGAATCGAAATGGGCCGACCTCGTCGCGCCTGGTACGCCGATACCCACGCCGGCCAACAATCAGTATTATAATACTGTAGGGGCTTTTGAGGGTGGAGGCTATTTGACGCATGGCATCTATCGTCCGCAAATGCATTGCATGATGCGCGATTATGCTCCTTTCTGCGCTGTGTGCAACAGGACGATTGAAGCCGTGATTGCGGCGCATTCCGATGAGTTGTATTCGGCGCTGTCATCGCCTCTGCAACCCGAACCATCGCTTCGGGTTTGTCCAAATCCAGCTGTTGATTACATCAATGTGTATGTGGATCAAGCGGATTGTTTGGCGGAGATTATCGACTTAAACGGGAAAACCGTGAAGTCTGTTCAACTCAATGACAAGGTGAACAGGGTCGTGGTCGGTGACCTGCCTATGGGGGTGTATGTGCTTCGCGCGAATGGGGAAGTCAGGAAATTTGTAAAACAATAGCCGAATGATTTCATATATATGACCATGCCCACCAAAAAATCCATCCGCTTCTTCAACGACTACGAGGTCCGTGCCGTTTGGGACGAAATTAATTCCAAATGGTGGTTCTCGGCTACCGACATCGTGCGGGCTATCAACAACGAAGAAGACTACCAGAAAGCCGGTAACTATTGGCGTTGGCTGAAGAAGAAACTAACCACGACTGGTGTTCAACTCGTGAGCGTCACTCACGACTTCAAATTTATGGCCCCCGATGGGAAGCAGCGTGCCGCCGATGCGCTTGATGCCGAAGGTGTGCAGACCCTGGCCAAGAACTATCCAAATAATCGGGCAAACGCTTTTCTTGATTGGTTCATTTACAGCGATAACAGCATCGATGGGCAGAGCAAGAAAAAAGCCTATACGCTGGTTGAAAGCGGTATCCTCGATAGCATGAATCCCGGCACTGTCGAATGCCTTCAGCAGATTCACGCCTATATCTTCGGAGGACTTTACGATTTTGCGGGAAAAATTCGCACCAAGACCATCTCAAAAGGCGGCACCGTCTTTTGTCGAGCGGAATATCTGATGCAAAACTTGGCCATCATAGAACAGATGCCACAAAACACTTTCGATGAGATTGTGGACAAATTATGCGTATCCAATGTAGCTGTATCAATACGTTTCGACGTTCAGAGTTGAAAGAGCTGTTTCAAGGTTAATGTTGATGCGACAGGAAGGGTTGGAGCTTTTCTCATTATAAATATATTTGCCGTCCCCTTTGTTGGTGAAGCCTTTGAGATTCTTTAAGTTGAGAGCTCCTTCATTATTTATCTTGCAATATGCATCCTCTGGAATTTTGATTTTCAATGTGGATACTCCGGACGAAACAGATATGTTGACATCCGGATACTTGTTGCCGACAATGATGTTGGTGCTTGCAACTCCTTGCTCTATGTCTATATTCTTTATTTTGATATCCCTACCGTCAATGTTAATGGAAGCAGCACCGCTTTCAATGTCGAAATTCCATACAGGATGCGAGTTGAGTTGAAGATTGTACTTTGTTGAGTCAATTTTTGATTTGTCAATATTATTAATTGCCCCACTGATGGAAAAGTTGATTTTTTTCCTGTCTTGTCCTATATCTTCCGATGTGAGTGAATAAGCGCATGTCGGCCCTGACTGATTTAGATTCACTAGGTTGCCGCTTTCTTTGGATGAGCCTATTGAATAAGTTCCGGCAGAAGCGGTTATGTCAAAGTCAACTTCGGTTTCATGTGCATAAGAAATCATGGCCTGTGGTAAGTTTTTTCTACCATGTCTCGAATACCTTTGAGAATTATCGTCTTTGTCGTCATCCAAAATGCCATCGTCATTCAAAATATCATTATCATCCAAAATATCACTGTCATCTAAAATGTCATTGTCATCCCAAATGTCATTGTCATCCCAAATATCATCGTCATCGTCCTGGTCGTCATTATCGTAGATCCAATCTGAATTTCCGAAAATATGTTTGAGAGATGAGCGGTCATTGCGAGGTTCGGCAAATATGAAGACAAATAATGCTGCTAGGAGTGTTAAACCGCTGCTTATCAGCTTGATGGAATCCTTTATGGGCAGAATGGAAATACCTAATATTATTAGTCCAACATAAATAAACGGCACTATATCGTCCCAGCTGAGGTAAAACCAGCCGGCATTATTTCCAAGGATTATCACACCTGCTGCTATAAGAACTATGCTCCAGAATATCTTTTTAAAGTTAAAGTTCATGATTATAATAAATTGATAATTGGTTTTTTATTCATTGTCTTTATTGTCTTTATTGTTCATGGCGCGTATAAGGAGAGCAACACCTATTGCAATGAGGATTGTCGGCCAAATATAGTTGAAGTCGATGTGAAAGTAATTGTCAATCAGTAATGCGCAGCCCAATACCACAAGAGTTATACCGCCTATCAGACTTCCACGTTTTATCTCCTGATTACCAGTTTGGGATGTGTTGCCGTCGGTATTGGAAATGTTTGTTTGCCCATTTTTTTGGTATGAGAAATATGTATTTTTAATTTCATTGTCCTTTGGAGTCAAGATCCAAATGATAATGTATATTATCAGACCGCCACCTGCAATAAAAAGTAAAATCAGGAAGATGATTCTGAAAATAATAGGGTCAACTTCAAAAAGGTCGCCAAGACCACCGCAAACACCAGCTATAACTTTGTTTGACGTGCTTCTTCTGAATTTTTTGTAATCCATTTTATTATTGTTTTAATGTTTTCTTTGCCATTATGACGCAATAATAAAATTTGGTTACAGTCTTGGGGGAAAAAATATTAGATTTTGTTTATTCTGTGGACTTTCTTGATACCTTTGATTCCTTCCAGTGCATGGATTATGGTGTTGAGGTTATTGGTGTCGCTGACATACAGAATGATTCTTCCGTGGAATATGCCGTTATCGGCTTTAAGCGAAATTTCACGGATATTGATATTATAATTGTTTGCAATGAGCTGGGTCATTGAACCTGCAAGTCCCTGGCTGTCAATGCCTTCAATGTTTATGCCGGTAAGGAAGCCACTCTCGGATTCCTGTTTTGGCCATTTGGCCTTGATTACTTTATTGCCGTATTTTGCCATCAAGGCAAGAGCCTTTTCACAGTTGGTCCTATGGACAGTGATTGCACCATCGGGATTTGTGAAGCCAATTACATCATCGCCTGGAATAGGATTGCAGTCTTTGCAGAGTGTATATAGAATGTCCTGTCTCTTTTGAGTCAGCGCCATAAGCAGATGATTTTCTTCTGTTTGTTCTTCGATGTTGATTTCTTGGGCTGAATCCTTGGTTTTGAAGAATGATGTGAAGAAATTGTGCTTTTCTTTTGACTTGATGTATTTCTTGAATGTTTCGAGCTTTAGGTTGGATATGGCTACGTTATAGAATAAGTCAAGAAGGGTGTCGTACATGGAAAGACGAAGCACTTTATTGATATTGGCATCATTGGGTTCTATCTTATTTTCTTTGAGCCAGTCTTCGACCATTTTTTTGCCTTCTTCGAAGTGTGATTTCTTGCTTTTATTGAGTGCCTTTTTGATATGGTTGAGTGCTCTTGGGGTTATGGCGTAATTAAGCCATGTTTGTTTGGGATATTGGTTTTCAGAAGTCAGAATTCTGATTTTGTCGCCGGTATGAAGTTCCGTGTTGATGGATTCAAGTTTGTTGTTGATGATTGCACCCATGCAGTTGTTACCAATTTCAGAGCTGATGGCGTATGCAAAATCAAGAGCTGTTGAGCCTTTAGGCATTGTTCTCATCTCTCCTTTCGGAGTATAGACATATATTTCCTTGTTGAAGAGGTTAGCCTTAAAGTTTTCCACGAACTCGATGGAAGATTCGTCTTTTTCATTGCTCATGATATCGACCATGGCTTTGATCCATTGGTCGATTTTGTTTTCCCCCTGTTCGGATGCTCTGTGTTTCCAAAGGCCGGCGACGCCTTTTTCTGCAATGTCATCCATGCGGGTACTGCGTATAAGCACTTTAATCCATTGTCCGTCATCGTCAAGAAATATTACGCGGATGGACTCATAGCCGTTTGCTTTTGGCGTTGAAATCATGTCTTTCAGGCTGTTGGGCTTCGGACTATAGTGTTCGGAAATTATGGAATACATTCTCCAACAGTCGGTTTTTTCAAGATTGACCGGACAATCGATAACCATTTTGATGTCATATTTGCAGTCAATCTCATCAAAGGACAGATTTTTGTCCGACATTGTGAGCCATATTTTTGAAATGCTGCAGAGGTCATAGTACATCCTAACCTTAATACCTTCTTTTTCGATATCGTCGCTGAGCTTTGAAATGAATTTCTGGTATTGTTCCTCAATGGATTCTTTTATGGTTTCCAATTTGGCTTTGATGAAGTAGTATATGTCGGAATCGGTTATTTTGAGGCACAGGTCTTCGAGTTCGTATCTTATTTTATAGTAGCCGAGACGAAGGGCAAGCGGAGCATATATGATTTTAGTCTCTGCAGCGATTTTTGCCTGCTTTTCGTGAGGCATGGAGTCAATGGTGCGGAGATTGTGAAGACGATCGGCAAGTTTGACAAGGATGACACGAGGGTCGTAGGATAGGGAAACGAGTATTTTTTTGATGGTTTCAGACTGGCGTGTGTCTTTCATCTCATCCATCTTCTCGGTGGGGTCACCTGATATCTTGGTCAGTCCGTCAACTATGTTGGAGATTTCAATTCCGAACTGTTCTGTAATGTCATCGAGTGTGTATTCGGTATCTTCCACGACATCGTGAAGCAGTGCTGCTGCAATGGCAGGAGCATCAAGGTAAAGTTCAGTTGCGGATATTTTGGCAACACTTATCGGATGGAAAATGTATAATTCACCGCTTCGGCGCCGAACATCACCGTGAGCCTGTACGGCAAGCTTGAATGCCTTATCAATGACAGTCAAATCAATTTCGGAAAAACCATTTCCCTTCAGAATGTCAACAAGCTCATTATAAGCAGCATACACTGACTCTTTTTCTTCTTCAAAATTGGTGTTCCCCGTTTCCATTGTTCTTTTTTGCAATTGTTTACAAAAATACTATTTTTTTGATTGACTATTTGATTTTTGAATTAATTTTGTCAAATAAATTAATTAATTGAATAACCTGTTGAAGATGAGGAAATTTGTTCTGTCATCACTGTTTTTTTTGCTTGCATTTGGTGCTTTTGCCACCCATAACAGGGGTGGTGAAATCACTTTCCGCCATGTTTCGGGGTACACATACGAAATTACAGTGACTACAGTTACCTATTCGCCGAGCGGGGCTGACAGATGTGAGCTTGAAGTGTCATGGGGTGACGGAACTTCTGAAATAGTTGGAAGGTCAAATGGCGAATATGGTGTCAGTCCTTCGGGTTATTATTGTCGCTGCGGTGAAATGCTTAGTGGATACAGGGATGTGAGAATAAACAAATATGTCACGGAACATACATACGCAGGCAACGGACAGTTTGTAATAAGCGTGGAGGACCCAAACCGGAATTATGGTGTGATTAACATACCCAATTCAGTTAATGTGCCCTTTTACATTGAAACATTGCTTGTAATAGACAATTTTATGGGGACAAACAGCTCCCCGCTTACAACCATGTATCCCGTTGACCGCGCATGTGTAAATAAACTTTTTGTCACCAATGCCGGTGCATACGACCCTGATGGTGACAGCCTTTCATACGAACTTGTGGCCTGCAAGGGCGCAAATGGCGTGGATATCGCAGGTTATACTATCCCCCCAGCCTCCAACAGTCTCGTGCTTGATCCGGTATCCGGTGATTTTATTTGGGATGCACCGATTATGCAGGGCGAATATAATGTTGCTTACAGAATATACGAATGGCGGCGTGGCTACTGCATCGGCTATGTGACACGTGACTTCCAGATTCAGGTGTATGCCTGTGGCCAGGAACTGCCTCAGATTCAAATCATTGGAAATAATTGTGTCATAGCCGGAGATACTTTGGTTTTATCTATTATTGCAACTGATGTTGACAATGATTTAATTGATGTTGAGGCAACAGGCGAAATATTTGATGAGGATATGGGGGCTGTATTTAAAGTTGACAGTATTACCCAAGGCAAAACCGTCTGCTCATTGATATGGCCCGTTGACTGCAATGACGTGTCATCCAAGATTTATACCCTCCATTTCAAAGCTACGGAGAGAAATCATAGCATTAATCTGAGCAATTATGCCCATTATGACATCCGCGTTATAGCCGGTTCCCCGCAATGGATTCTCTCTGAGGCGATAATAGGTAAAATTGAGCTTTATTGGGAACGGCATAAATGCAATAATGTGGCAGGATATTTCGTATATAGAACCTCAATGGCCGACAATTATGAAGCTTCATATTGTGAAACGGGAATTCCTTATGGACTTGGCTATAAAAAGATAGCCACTGTTATGACTTCAGGCAAAGGGGGCAGTGCATTCTCCTATACCGATGATGGTGGAACGGAGGGACTTTCTCCAGGCATTATTTACAGTTACAGACTTGTTGCTTTCTATGGGAATGAAGATTCACCGTCCATTCTCAGCAAAAGTTCCGAGAAAATATCAGTCATGCTCAAAAAGGATTTGCCTGTAATTACCAAAGTGTCAGTATTGGCTACTGATTCCATTGATGGTGAAATAGAAGTCATTATTTCTCCGCCGACCGAACTTGACACTTTGATTTATCCTGGTCCATACCATTATATTCTCTATAGAAATGCCAATGGAGGCAATTATGAAATACTTCATGCTTCTTACGATATTTTTAACGATACAATCGTAACCGACAGTAAAATCAATACTTTGAATTGCCAATTTGATTATTTTGTAGAACTTTATAATGAGCCCGATGGCAGTGATTGTTTAATTGGTAAGTCAAAAAATGCAAGCTCTATTTATCTTGCCATAGAGCCGAGAGACAGGAAACTGGCTCTTTCGTGGAACTGTTCTGTCCCATGGATAAATGATTATTATAATATATATAACTCTGATAAAGAATTGATTGCCGATTCGATAGTTGGCAATTCCTATGTTGTGGGTGAACTTGAGAATGGCAGGGAATATTGTTTCATGATTGAATCAACAGGATATTTCTCAGCAGGAGGTTTTGTTAATCCGGTCATCAATTATTCTCAAGTCAAGTGTGCGATTCCGGAAGATGTTGACCCACCGTTTGTCCCTGTACTGTTTTTGGATGTTGATTGCGAAGAAACAGTTGACATTCTTAGGTGGACAATTCCCGAAAATGATGATATTGACGGTTATTATATATATTTTCAGAAAACGTTTGATTCTGATTTCCAACTTATTGATTCTTTATTGGGAAATCCTCACGATACCGTATATACTTATAGTAATGATAACAAACTTGCCGGATGTTACTATGTCACGGCAATAGATGTCAACGGAAATTGCAGCGATGAATCGAATATTGTTTGCGCGTATGGCAATGAGTGCCCGAATTATATTCTGCCTAACGTCTTCACGCCAAACGGTGACGGATACAATGATTTGTTTGTGCCAAAGACTTATTCGAGCGTGGAAAAAGTGGAGATGTCAATCTACAATCGTCAGGGCAGACTTGTATTTGAGACTTCAGACCCGGAAATCAAATGGGATGGGAAAGACATTTTAACAGGAAACGATGTTTCGGTAGGCGTTTATTTCTATGTGTGTGTCGTCTATAGTTATTCGTATGATGGCGATTATCAGACGGTTATGCGTGGTGTGATACACGTGATGAGATAATATAAATGCCTGTCTTATACGTATGGATTTCAGACCTGTCCTTGTATGGATTGCATGTCGCAGAGCCGCGTGTAGAGGCCTTTCTGCGCATATAATTCCTTGTGTGTTCCATGCTCAACGATTTGTCCGTCATCAAGGACAAGGATTTCATCGGAGTTGACTATGGTTGACAATCTGTGCGCTATGACAATGGATGTGCGTGTATTCATCAATGTTTCGAGAGCCTGCTGAACCAACTGTTCGGATTCTGTATCAAGGGATGATGTCGCCTCGTCAAGAAGCAATATCTGTGGATTGCGCAGCAGGGCACGGGCTATGCTAAGACGCTGCCTCTGACCTCCCGACAGTTTCGTTCCGCGGTCGCCAATGATAGTATGGTAGCCTTCAGGTAATTCCATGATGAAATCATGAGCATTGGCAATCTTGGCAGCCTTGATGACATCTTCCTCATTGCAGTTCTCAAGTCCGAATGAAATGTTGTTAGTCACTGTGTCATTGAACAATATTGTATCTTGTGTGACTATGCCGAACAGACCGCGTAGTTTGTCTATTCTCAAGTCAGGAACTGCGATTCCGTCAATGAGTATCCCTCCTTTAGTGCAGTCATAGAAACGGCACATCAGGTTAATAATGGTTGTTTTTCCTGCGCCCGATGGTCCCACAATAGCTATCTTCCTGCCTTTTTCAATCTTCAGATTGATGTCCTTCAGTATGTAAGTGTCCTCATATTTGAACGATACATCACGAAATTCAATGCAGTGTTCGAAGGTGTTGATGTCAATGGCATTTTCTTTTTCAGTTATGACCTCATCTGCATCGAGAATTTCATTTATACGGTCCATGGATGCGGCACCTTTCTTGATTTCGGAATAACCTTTTGAGAAACTCTTTATAGGTGGCAGAAGTTGTGAAAATATTGCAATATAGACTATCAGGGCTGAAGCAGGTAAAAATGACTGGTTAGAAAGGACTAGCCTTCCTCCGTACCATACGGTTGCCACAACGAGACAAACTCCGAGAAATTCACTCAAAGGGGATGCTATATCCTTGATTCTCAATAGTCTGATCATGGTCTTCGTATAATCGTCATTTTTGTTTTTGAAATTATTGTAGGTATGATCTATTGCATTGAAACCTTTAATTATTCGTAACCCGTCGATGGTTTCTTCCATATCCGAAATCAGTGAGCCTAGTTTGGACTGTCCTCTGGTGGCATAGCTCTTCAGTGTGCTTCCGATTTTGCCTATCATAAATCCGCTGACAGGCATCAGTATGAACGCAAACACTGTGAGCTGCGGACTGATTATCAATAGTGTTATGACATAGAAAATCAGAGTGATAGGTTCGATAATGACGAGTTCCAGGGAACTCATGACGGAATTTTCTATTTCCTGAATATCGGCTGTCAGACGTGTGACGATGTCTCCTTTTTTCCTATGTGAATAAAACGACAGCGGCAGAATAAGTATCTGATGGAACAGCGTATTGCGCAACTCCTTGATTACACCCTGGCGGATAGGGGAGATGCAGTAAGATGTGAGATAGCGGAATATATCCTTGAAAAAGAAGACTATTATTATGATTATAACTACATATAGCAGGGCTGTCTGCGGACTGTACTTCGAGATTATTTCATTGAGGAAATAATAAAAGTTCTCCTTGATTGCATTTGTACTCAAATTGCTGAAACTCAACGGTTCAGGTGGAACCATAACCATGTCTTTAGTCTTGAAGAGTATTTCGAAGACGGGTATGAAAAATGCGAAGGAAATTATTGAGAACAATGTTGACAAAACTGCAAAAACAAACATCAATACAAGATAGCCTTTGTATTTTGAGATGTATTTGAAGAGGTTTCTGAAAGTTCTCATTTTTGAGTAATATAAGTAATAACTACTTTCTGTTGTAGTTTATTGTGATTTTTAATCTTGAAATTGGAATTAATGCCGTTAAAGCACCGATGATTATGACGGTTGAGAAAATCAGCAGTAAATCTCCACCGAGGATTTTGATGGGGTAGGCATCAACAATGAAGGAGGAACCCGGGGCGAATTTTATCAGTTTGAAACGAATCTGAATGAGGCAGACGATGACGCCGAGCACGACTCCTGATATTGCGCCGATTGTTGTCATAAGGAGACTTTCGATATAGTATATTTTTTTGACAGTCTGTTGTGTTGCGCCCATGCTCCAGATGATGGTGTTGTCCTTTTCCTTGTCGATGATAAGCATTGAAAGTGTCCCTATCAGATTGAATGCCGCAATGAGCAGTATGAAGCTGAGTATGAGATAAACAGCCATTTTTTCGCTGCGCATTACATTATAAAGCGTTTCCTGAAGTTCGAAATGGTTCTTTACCACATAGTCTTTTCCGACCATGGATTGGATTTTCTTCTGGATGCCCTTGTACTTGATTCCCGGGGTGAGGCGGATTTCGATGGAGTTCACTTCATCGGTGTATTCGAGCAGTTCACGTGCCATTTCTACAGGAATTATTATGTATTTGTCATCGAGTTCCTGTTGTATGGAATAGACTCCATTGACGGTGACGATGTGTGAGTTGAAGGCATTTGCAGGATTGAGCAGATTGGAAGATGTGCGTTTCGGAATCATGACAGTAACCGGCTTGGGCAGGTCGCTCATAAATAGCCCTATGTTGTATCCGACACCGAAACCTACTACAGCCATACCATTTTTCAGAGACTTGGGGTTGCCGAAAAGAATCATGTCGTCAAGATGTCCGTCTTCTGCAAAATCATTGCTTACTCCCTTGATGGTGGCTATTATCTGTTCCTCCCCATTTTTGATTAAAGCATTGTCTTCCACGACTTCAGACACTGATATCACTTCGTCAATCTGTCTTATTGCTGTGAGGTCCAAATCGCTTTTATGAAATGTTTTGCCTTTTGCTGCGGTGATTTGCAAGTCGGGGTCAAAAGTGTTGTACATTGAAGCCACGAGTTCTTCGAAACCGTTGAAAACCGACAGAACTACAACGAGAGCCGCAGTCGTGACACATATAGCAATGATGGAAATCATTGATATTATGTTGATTACATTCCGGTTTTTCTTGGCTTTAAGGTATCTGAACCCAATGTACAGGGGAAAATTCATTGTCGGAACGAACTTAATTTTCTTTCAGCAGACGGTCAATATTTTCAATATAATCCAGGGAGTCATCCTCTATAAAGGTCAGTTCCGGAACGATTCTCAGTTGGTTGCTTGTTTGGTTGCCGAGATAATATCGGATTTCTTTCGAATGGCTTTTGATTACGTCAAGGGTGACATTGTGGTCGCTTTGCCCGAATATGCTGATATATATTTTGGCGTATGAAAAATCTCTCGAAACCTTGACTTTCGTGACTGTCAGGAGCATTCCGTGGCACCATTCGTTGTTCTTCTGTCTTATATATTCGCCTAATTCTCTGAGAATGAGTGCTTGTACTTTTTGTTGTCGTATTGATTCCATCTTCAAATTTTTTTGCAAAATGCAAAAATATAAAAATATTTGTTTATCCGCCGAAGTCATCGTAACATATCATATCTTTTGGTACGCCGAGGCTGTCGAGCATTTCCAGCACTGCGCTGAGCATCAGCGGAGGTCCGCAGATATAATATTCAATGTCTTCGGGGCGTGGATGATGTTTCAGATAATTCTCGTATATGACTTGATGGATGAATCCGATGTATCCTTCCCATTTGTCAGCAGGTAGCGGTTCGGATAGTGCAATATGAAATTCAAAGTTGTCGTTTTCTTTCTCAAGTTGTTCAAAATCATCAATATAAAACAATTCTCTGACTGAACGTCCGCCATACCAGAATGTTGTCTTTCTTGAGGTGTGTTTCATCTTAAACTGGTCTAAGATGTGAGAATGCAGCGGCGCCATTCCTGCACCACCACCGATAAACATCATTTCGTTGTCGTTGTCTCTTACGAAGAAATCACCGTAAGTTCCTGATATTGTTATCTTGTCAGATGGTTTCAGCGAAAAGATGTATGACGAACAGATACCGGGATTGACTTTTTTGAAATCGTGTTTCTTTTTGTCGAATGGTGGTGTGGCGATTCTGACATTCAGTCTGATAATGTTGTTTTCTGATGGCGGATTGGCCATGGAATAAGCTCTGACAGTAGGTTCTGGGTTCTTCATCGTCAAGTTGAACAAATTCATGTCCTGCCAGTCCTGTTGATATTTGTTGTCAATGGTGAAATCACTGAACCTGATGCTGCATTTTGGGACATAAACTTGGATGTATTCTCCGGAACGGAAATCTAAAGTTTCGTTTTGTGGGAGTTTCAGCACGAGTTCTTTGATGAAAGTGGCAATGTTGTTGTTCGACACTACTTCGCAGTCCCATTTTTTTATTCCGAAGATTTCATCGGGGACTTCGATGCTTATGTCGTCCCTGACTTTTACCTGGCAGAACAGTCTGTAATTCTGTTCCTGCAATTTCTTGCTTAAATGCGGCAGTTCGTTAGGCAGAATTGTGCCGCCGCCCGATTTTACGATACCTTTGCATGTTCCGCAAGTTCCTTTTCCGCCGCATGCCGACGGCATATAAATCTGTTCGTCATTAAGAGCCTGTAAAAGTGTGCATCCACGCTCATGTTCCACAACCTTCTCATCGTTGATGGTTATTTTCACCTTTCCTTCCGGCACAAACTTCTTCCGTGCCAAGAGGAGGATTGCCACCAATAGCCATATTATCGCTACAAAAACCGCAATTTCCAATATTATAGTCATAGTTACATTCCCGTCAGCGCCATAAACGCCATACCCATTAATCCTGTTGTTATATATGCAATTCCAAGTCCTTTCAGGGGTTTCGGAATATTCGAAAACTTCAGCCTCTCACGTATTGCGGCAAAGGCGACGATGGCGAGCATCCATCCGATACCGCAACCCGCTGCGTATATTGTGCTGTATGCCAAATTCGGGAAGTGGTATTCCTGCATGAAAAGTGAACATCCTAAAATGGCACAGTTCACGGCTATCAGCGGAAGATATATTCCTAAAGCGTTGTACAATGATGACGAAAACCTTTCGATTATCATCTCAAGTATTTGCGTTATGGAAGCAATGACGGCTATGAATATTATCAGCGAAAGATATGACAGGTCAACATTGTTGAACTTGTCAGACAGCCATTCTAAGGCACCGGGCTCCAACAGATATTTGTTGATGAGGTAATTAACAGGAACTGTGATTATTAGAACAAAACATACTGCCATTCCAAGCCCGAAGGAAGTCCGCACATTCTTCGACACTGCAAGATATGAACACATGCCTAAAAAATAGGCAAAGACCATGTTGTTTGTGAATATCGACTTGAAGAAAATACTTGTCAATGAGTATCCCATAATCTATTCCTCCTGTAATTCCTTGTGTATTGACCTTTGAATCCAGATGATTACGCCGATGATTATCAGTGCCATAGGCGGCAGAACCATCAGTCCGTTGTTGAGATATCCGTTGGAATAGAATGATTGTGGAATCACCTGATGGTTCCATAATGTTCCGGATCCCAACAGTTCTCTGAAGAATGATACAATCAGAAGGACGAGACCGTAACCGATGCCGTTTGCCAAACCATCGATGAATGACGGGATTGGTTTGTGCGATAGTGCGAACGCTTCAATGCGTCCCATGACAATGCAGTTTGTGATGATGAGGCTGACAAACACTGACAGCATTTTGCTGATGTCATAGAAATATGCTTTCAGAAACTGGTCCACAATGATGACCAATGCCGCGACTATTACCAGTTGCACTATGATTCTTACCCGCTGGGGAATGGTGTTCCGCAGCAAAGAAAGAATCAGGTTGGAAAAACCGCAGACTACGGCCACCGAAATTCCCATTACGACCGCCGGTTTCACCTGCGCTGTCACGGCCAATGCGGAACAGACACCTAAAACCTGTACCAGTATTGGATTTTCTTTATTTAATGGTCCTAAATATTTTTTTAACAGCATGACGATTATTTTAAATAGTTGTTGAAGAATGGCACATATAGCTCAAGACAGGTTCTGAGCATATCATCAACCCCCTTCGATGTTGAGGTGGCACCGGATATTGCATCTGCCGCGTATTGCGGGTCACAGTTGCTGTTGGTTACCCCTCCTTTTATTACCTTTACCGACACGAAATTGTTATTTCGGTCAAATATTTTTTTGCCTTTGAATCCCGACTGAAATTTTTCACTGGAGATTTCCCCGCCGAGCCCTGGCGTTTCCGAATCGTGTGAAAATGCCGTTCCAACAATGGTTTTGCCATCATCTGCGACTGCTACGTAACCCCATATCGGCCCCCATAATCCTTTTCCATGGACAGGTACGACAAAGACATTGTTGTTGATTGCAAATATCGGAAGATGATAATCCTCGCCATTTATTGCCTTAAGATATTCGGTCTTGTCATCAATGTCAAAGGCACGTATGTTGCCTTCTGAAAATGTGCCGGAATTATATCTTGAAATCACAGCACCGGTCTTGTCAACTACAAGTTCATCGGATATTTCCGAAAACAGCTTCTGCACCTCGTTTCTGTCGATTCCTTCATATCCGGCAGCACTTAGTATCTGCTGTATTTTTTCAGTCTCTTTGTTGTAGTCCTGCAGCGGTTTCAGCCTGTTGACGATTATCGAAAGTACTGTTGCGACAATAAGTACCAAAACCGTCACATATATAAATATGTATCTGTTGCTGTAATGTTTCATCTTGAGTTTTTATTTGACTTGGCGGAATTCCAGCGACTTACTCTTTTGTTTATGTTGCGTTGGATTGACAGATAATCGATCAGAGGAGTAAATACATTCATCAATAATATTGACAGCATCATTCCTTCGGCATATCCCTTGTTGCAGACTCTGATGACAACAGTAAGAATGCCAATCAGCAGACCATATATGAGTTTGCCGCTGTTGGTATGAGGTGAGGTTACGGGGTCAGTTGCCATGAACACCGCCCCAAACATGAAACCGCCCATGAGCAGATGATAATAGGGTGGTATTGACATTGCCGGAGTTGTGCCGATAAGGTTGAAGGTGAAGCCGGCTGCCAATCCGCCAATTATGACGGACAATATTATTCTCCAACTTGCAACGTTGGTGACAATCAGCAGCGCTGCCCCGATGAGAATTGCAAGAGTTGAAGTCTCTCCGAGACATCCTGGAATTGTTCCAAGAAACATGTCTTTTATTGACGGAAGAGATGAAATATTACCGAGGGCAACGTCTGCCAATGGTGTGGCACCCGTGAAAGCATCGGCTTTGTCGGCTATCCAGATACTGTCACCGGAAATGACCGAAGGAAATGCGAAAAAAATGAAAGCTCTCGCTACAAGTGCAGGATTGAGGAAATTGTATCCGGTGCCGCCGAAGACCTCTTTTGCAAACAGGGTGGCGAAAATGGTTGCCACTGCCACTGTCCATAGCGGAATTTCGGGAGGAAGTATCATCGGAATCAGCATTCCTGTGACAAAGAAACCTTCCGCAACTTCTTCTTTTCGTATTTGTGCGAAAAACACTTCCACTGCCAGTCCGCTGATATAAGTCACCAATACAATGGGCAGCCATTTCAGAAATCCGAACCCGAAACATTTCCAGAATGCGGCTTGAATGCCGTATGACAGAAAATGTTGATAGCCGGTGTTCCAGAAACCGAAGAAAAGCGATGGGGTCAGTGCAATCATCACTGTTGTCATCAGTCGTTTCACATCGACAGAGTCGCGTATGTGGCTTCCTCGTATGGTAGTGCTGTCAGGCGTCAGCAGAAATTTGTCTATGGCGTCAAAAAGAGCATAGAAATGAGATAACCCTTTGTTGGTTTTAAACTTGCGTGTAAGCTTCTCGCTTGTTTTCTCTATCCTGCTCATGCCTGTTCTCTTATGAGGGTTAAACCATCGTAAATTATCTGTTGGCATTCGGTTTTCGAAGGACATACCACTTCGCACAAGGCAAAGTCTTCTTCCGTAACTTCATAAATGCCAAGCTCTTCCATTTTGTCAATGTCTTTGGTTACACATGCCTTCAACAGTTCCATCGGCATAATGTCCATAGGGAACACATTGTCGTAAGTGTCCGAAAACATCATCACACGTCGGCCTCCGTGAAGTGTGGTGTCAACATTGTAGGATTTTCGTGTGATGAATTTAGAGAGGTAGGTGTTGGAGTTGCTCCAAAGTTTCAGACCGGGATACATCCAGCCGAGAACACGCCTCCTTCCACCTTCCTTTATTATCGTTATCTGTTGGTCGTAATAACCTATAAAGCATTCATTATCAACCTTGTGGCCGCTGAGAATGTTACCGCTTATGAATCTTGTTTCATCTGTTTCAAACCCCGATTTGTCAACAGCCTTCAAAGTAAATGCGTCTTTGAGAGATGCTCCGTTGATGATTTTGACGTATCGCGGGTTACCGACTACCGGTCCAGTGACGGCAATTGTTTTTGTGAAATCAAGCTGTCGGTTGAGAAACAGTCTGCCAATGGTGGCGACGTATTGTGGCTCAATATACCATATATATTCACCTTTATTAATAGGTGATATTCTGTTGATTTGTGTACCAACGTTACCGGCAGGATGAGGACCGCTAAAATATTGTAAATCAACATTCTTTGTTCTCTCAAAGAAGGAATTGTCTCTTTTGCTGTCAAGACAAAGATAAGTCTTTCCGCCAGTTAGTTTCGACAATATGTTGATGCCTTCCTGAAATTCATTTTCATAGCCGTTGAGAATGAACTGGTAATCCGGTGCAAGCGGTGCACTGTCGAAACATGAGATAAAAATGGCTTTTGGACTGTTGTGGTAGTCGGCAATGCAACCGAATGGTCTTTGTCTGACGAAGGTCCAAAGACCGTATTTCAGTAAAGTGTCGATAATTGTTTCTTTGCTGATGATTTCGGGCAGATTGACTGTTTCGGAATTGAGTTTGCCGTCAGATTTTATGATTATATGGTTGATATGGCGTTTTTCGCCTCTGACAATTCTTTCGATTTGTCCGCTGACCGGCGAAACGAAACGGATTCTTTCGTCATCTTTGGAGCAGAAAACAGTGGTTCCGACTATTACCTGGTCGCCTTCTTCAACCGACAGTTTTGGTGTTATCCAATGAAAGTCATCGGGACGGATGGCATAGATATCAGTGTGATATTCGTCTGTCTGAAATAAGGCTGTCCCATCGATTTTAATGTCGAGCCCTTTGTTTACCTTATATAATGTTTTCTGCATTAACTTTCTTGAGGTGATTAATTAGGTGCAAAGATATAGAAATATGTTCAACAGAGAGATGATTTAAAAAAATTTCTAAAAAGTTTGTTCATTCGAAAATTATGAAGTACTTTTGCAGGCTAAAAATTTTGAACTTCTTAATAAACGATTAAAATAGAAAAATATATAAAGAAATGGCAGCAATTAGCAAATTAAGAAAGCATTCGGTGCTTTTGATGATAGTCATTGGCGGCGCTCTTTTAGCGTTCATACTCAGTGACTTGGGACGTGGTTCAAGAAGAGACAGTAAGTATTATAATGTTGGCTCGGTCAATGGTGAGAAGATTTCTTCCTCCGACTTCAATAAGGAGGTTGAAAATATCACCAACATCAGATCTTTCAATACCGATCCTAAGACATTATCCGAAATGTCGTATCAAATCAGAGAATCTGTGTGGAACGACATGGTTAGACAAAGTTTGCTTAATGATGAATACAAAAAGCTTGGTATTAAAGTTACCGACGAGGAAATGAACGACCTCATCAGAGGTCCTGAGCCTCACCAGTACATCGTTTCCAATTTCACTGATCCTAACACAGGCGAACTTAACCGCGCTCAGCTTGATTATATCATTCAGAACCTCAACAATTCAAGCATGGTTCCTGCTACGACAAGGGATTATTATCTTTACCTTGAATCAGCTATCAAAAAGGAAACAGAAGAATCCAAATACGATAATATGATCTCCAAAGGATATTATATTCCTAACGCTTTCGCTGAAAAAGAATATAAGGAGAAAAACACCAACTACGATGTGGCAATGGTTGCTCGCAGGTTCAAGGATTATCCTGATTCTCTGTTTGCAGTTTCCAATGCTGAATTGTCAAAATATTACAATTCTCATAAGGAAGAATATAAGACAGATGAAACAAGAAACATTGCTTATATCGTAAGGGATATAGTACCGACACAGGAAGACAGAGCCAAGTTGGTTTCCAATGTGAACGACCTTTACAAGGAATTTGTCAATGAAGAAAATATCGGACAGTTCCTCGCAGCAGAGTCAGAATTAACTTTCGACACAACATGGAAGAAACGTGAGGACCTTATTTCAGGCATTGCCTCAAGAACTTTCGATGCAAATCCTAATTACCCGATGATTGCTCCTTTCACTGAAGGTGATGCATTGTATTTCGGTAAGGTTCTTGCACAGGCTAATCGTCCTGATTCACTTAGAGCTTCACACATCCTTATAGCTTACAATGGCGCTTACAATTCATCTGCAACAAGAACTAAGGAACAGGCAAAAGCCACAGCTGACAGTCTCGCCAATGTTTTGAGGAAGAATTCTTCAAACTTCGCCGACCTCGCATCTCAGATGTCAGATGACCCGTCAGCAAAGGAAAACAAGGGTGACCTCGACTGGTTCACTGATGGTGCCATGGTTTATCCTTTCAACGAATATGTGGTTGATAATAAAGTAGGTTCTATTGGTGTCGTTGAAACAATATTCGGTTATCATGTGATTAAAGTTGACGACAAGACTGCTGCTATTCCAAAGGCACAGGTTGCAATTTTCCAGCGTAATATAGTTCCAAGTAATGAAACTTATCAGCGTGAGTATATGGATTTCAGCGCATTTGCTGCAAATTGCAAGGACTTCGATGAACTCATGCTCGCAGCTTCTGACAAAGGTTACAATATCAAATATTTCGACAATGCACAGAGAATGGCAGAAGGTATCTCCAGCATTCCAGGCACACGTGAAATTGTACGTTGGGCTTTCGAAGACAACACTAAGGCAAATCAGATATCCAAAGTTTATGACCTTACTGACAAACTTCTTGTTGCTTCAGTAACCGATATTCATCCGGAAGGTTACCTTTCTATGGACGATGTCAAAAGCCGTATCACTCCGTTGGTTATCAGAAACAAAAAGGCCGACAAGGCTAATGCAGAATTGAAGGACATGATGCAAGGTTGCTCATCGATAGAACAGCTTGCAAGCAAACTCAACACCACTATCGACAGTGCTGTCGTGAGTTTGAATATCTCCAACCTGGCCAAGTACGGCTCAGAGCCAAAGGTAATAGGCTCAATGGTTGCAGCAGCTGATAATCAGATTGTGGGACCGGTTGCCGGAGACCAGGCATCATATATGTTTGTAAAGACTTTGAAGAGCAATCCTGATGCAAAGACAGATTTCACTGCAGACCGTGAGAGACAGGAATCAATCATGGCAAACAGATTCAAAAATATGGTTGTCAAAACTCTTCAGGATGACTCCAAAATCGATGATAACAGATACTTATACTATTAGTATTTAGAATTCAGCTTTTAGAAATCCCAACTTGATCTAAGGATTAAGTTGGGATTTTCTTTTTATCAATAGTTTGTTTGCCAGTAGTTTTTAGCTACTTATCTTCCATTTAAAGCATCGTGGTAGCTTTTTGCATTGAGCAGATGTTGTGTGTAGGTGGTGGAAAAACTGTGATAGCCTGAAAAATCTGATTTGGCACAGAAATAAAGATAGTTGTGAACTTCATAATTCAATACCGCATCGATTGTCGCTGTTGCAGGGAAACAGATTGGTCCAGGCGGCAGACCTTTGTACATGTAGGTGTTGTACGGTGAGTCAATCTGCTTGTGCTGGTTTAGAATCCTCTTTGCATTCCAGTCGATGAGATAGGCAAGGGTAGGGTCGGCTTGTAATGGGATACCTTTCTTCAGACGGTTCATATATACACCTGCAATACGGGCCTTTTCATCATTTTTGCTCGTTTCCATCTCCACTATTGAAGCCAGAGTAACAACCTCATCAACGGTAAGCCCTGTCATTTCAGCTTTTTTGAGACGGCTTTCATTCCAGAATCTGTCGCTCTCGAGTTTCATTCTCTTCCAGAAACCTTCTGCTGAAGTGTTCCAATAGAATTCGTATGTGTTAGGAACGACTAAGGTGTATTTGCTGCGCCCTTTGATGTCCAATGATTTTATGAAGGAGTCGTCGTTGTATTTGTCCATTATTGATGCCGAATCGGCTTCTATTTGCTTAGAAACCTTCGAGGCAATTTTTTCAAGATAGCGGGAATACGAAAATGTTACATTTACTGGTGACTGCAAACCTCCAGAAAGAACTCTCACTATCTGGCGGTTATTCATTCCTTCGTTGATTAGGAATCTGCCTGGCTTGACATTGTTGTCATACTCCTCACGCTTCGACACATTGACAAATGAATTGATGTTGAGCAGCACGGAGTCCTTTTCAAGCGTCTTAACAACATCATCGAAGGTGGCATCGGTATGAATGTATAGTGAATAAGTGACTCGCTCCTTTAAATTGGTGTTGGGTTTTATCAGAGTGTTATACATGATGAAAACGAACACTCCTAATGCAGTTACAAGTGCGAGCAATGTGATGGCGACGTATTTGATAATCTTTTTTGTCTTTGAGGTCATGGTATGATTGTGTTTAATTTCTGATAGAATGAAACGTCCTGCCATCCGTTGTCGGTTATAATCCAGTTTCTTTTGGTACCGCACAATTTGAAGCCGTTGTGTGTGAACAACTTAATGCTGTTGTAGTTGTTGTCAGCAATTTCACAGTATAGCTGGTTGAGGTTAAGGATGTTGAATGTGTAGTCGCAGATGGCTCTCAATGCCTCATCGGCATAGCCTTTATGTCGTTCATCCTTCATTATGACGATACCTATGGTCGCTCTTCTGTTTTTCGGGTTGAAGTCGGTGATGTCAATGCAGCCTATGGCTTGATGGTCGGTTTTGCGGCAGATAATCAGACGCAGTTGTTTGAGCGTGTAAATATCGTATGTGTTTGAATTATGTATGAAGCCTTTGATGTTGTCTTTGGATAGAGGCGCTATCGTGGTTCCATATTTCCATATTTCCACATCGTTTTCCAGATTGTATATGAAATCCACGTCATTGGTTTCCAATGCTCTGATAAATATATTGTTACCGCTTATCATAGTTTGATTGTCCCGCTGAAAACCATTTCGGGATGCCCTTTCAGATAGACATCGGTGTATGAGGTTCCCTTGTTAATAAAAGAAACGCAATGTTCGCCACCTCTATTGTGCAGAGTTATGCTTTTTCTTTCGGCACTGTCGTCAATATATTTGGTGTAGGCAATTGCCGTGGCGACCGAACCTGTGCCGCATCCGAGTGTTTCGCCTTCCACTCCTCGTTCGAATGTGCGCAGTGACAGTTCATCCGGACTGATAATCTTCACGAAATCCACATTGCATCCTTCTGGATTTATTTTCAGATTGTTTCGGAAATATCTTCCGGCTGACATAATGTCAATTTTGTCAATATTGTCCATAAATATGACAAAATGCGGACTGCCTGTGTTGACAAAATATCCATTGACTGATTTTTTGTTTTCCAGATTTATATCTTGCTTTATTTCAATGTTATGAATGACTGGCGGCAGGCAGTCATGAAACTGGACTGAATGATTTGAATTGAGATCTATTATGAAACTGTGTTTTCCGTCAGAAGCGTTTAAGGTGAAATTTGTAAGATTGAGATTTTTATATGCGAAATCAATGGAGCAGAGACTTCCGTTGCCGCAGAGTGTATCGGTGGAACCGTCTGAATTATAAAATTTTATATCCAAACCGCCTTCCTTGTCCTTGCTAACTGTTATCAGTCCATCGGCCCCTATTCCGAACTTCCTGTCACATAGTCTGACTATATTTTCTGTTGAAATTGTTGCCGATGAATGGAGAATTACGAAGTCATTCCCGCAGCATTGGTATTTAAAAAAAGTGTAAATCATAAAAAAAAACACGGTTTTTGTTGTGCAAATATAGCAATTCCTTAACATCATTTAACGGGTTTGCCATAACAAAATATTTTTTTTTACGTTTTGGAGAAGTATTGAAAAAAGTATTATATTTGCTGTTTCGTTTCGAGTCGAGGCAGCGTAGGAATTGAATAAATAAAAGTATGAAAAAGAGAGTATTGGAATTTGTGTTTTTATCAATATTTGCAGTTGTTTCGGCAAATGTTGCTGCGCAGACTGGTTACGTTGACCTCGTTTCTGCCGCTGAGAAAAGTGTTCCCGCTGTAGTCCATATTAAGACTGAATTTGAGCAGGTGGGCAATTCTTTTGATTATTATTTCCCATGGCTGTTTGGTTATGGTGGCCGTGGCTCTGCCCCTGTGATTGCAACAGGTTCCGGCGTCATAATTTCAGGCAATGGCTATATTGTCACTAACAACCATGTGGTGGAAAATGCTATCAGTGTTGAAGTTACATTGAATGACAAGCGTTCATACAAAGCCACTGTCATAGGTACCGATCCTTCTTCCGACCTTGCGTTGCTTAAGATTAACGAGAGCGGATTACCGTATTTGGTTTATGGCGATTCTGACAAGGCAAAGGTGGGCGAATGGGTGCTTGCCGTCGGAAATCCTCTGAACCTCAATTCGACGGTGACAGCCGGGATTATTTCAGCTAAAGCCCGTAATATCAATATTATAGAAGGTACACGTGACGGTTATGCAGTTGAATCTTTCATTCAGACCGATGCTGCTGTAAACATGGGTAACAGTGGTGGCGCACTTGTCAATGCGGCTGGCGAGCTTATAGGCATCAATGCCGCAATTGAAAGCGGAACGGGATATTACTCGGGCTATTCTTTTGCAATTCCTGTGAATATCGTGAAGAAAGTCATTGCTGATTTGCGTGATTACGGTGAAGTTCAGCGTGCGGTTCTTGGCGTTTCATTGAAGGAAATAAATGCTGATTTTGCAAAACAGAACAACCTTTCAGTGCTTAAAGGTGCGTATGTTGCAGGATTGTCACAGAATAGCAATGCCGCAAAGTCAGGCATTGAGGTTGGTGATGTCATCACCAAGGTTGATGACAAGAACATAACATCAACATCCGAGCTTATTGAAAAGATTAGTCAGCATCATCCTGGCGATAAGGTCGCGGTGTCGGTTAATCGTTCGGGTGTTACAAAAACATTCTATGTTACGTTGACAAGTAAAGATGATGTCAATGGTACAAATTTTGCTGCAAAAGGCAGCAATTTTAATAGCCTTTTAGGTGCCTCTTTGTCAAATCCGACTGCCCAGGAACTGTCGAAATACAACGTTTCGAACGGTGTTTTGGTAGAGAATGTGGGCAATGGCGTACTTAAGGAGGCCGGAATCAAGAAGGGTTTTATGATAACAAAGGTTGACCGTGTAACAATAAGGAGTGTTGAACAGTTGACCGAATTGTTGAACAGTAAATCGGGCGGTGTCCTGATGGAAGGGAAATATGAAAATGGAATGAAGGCTTATTACGGCTTTGGTTTGTAGGAATAATTTATAATTTATAATAACAGTCTGTCAGTCAGCTGACTGGCAGACTGTGACTTTTGTTTGTGTATATTAAAAGGTAAAGATAAAAACAGGTGATAAAATTTTACAAAGTATTTAACAATGCGACAATTAAAAATTTCTAAGTCTATAACCAATAGAGAGGTTGCAGCCCTTGACAAATATCTGTCAGATATTAGCAAGGAACAGTTAATTACCCCAGAAGAAGAGGTGGAACTTGCCCAAAAGATTAAGGCTGGTGATGATAAGGCTCTTGAAAGATTAGTAAAGGCAAATCTTCGTTTTGTGATTTCAGTTGCCAAGCAGTATCAGAATCAGGGACTTAGTCTTCCTGATCTTATCAATGAAGGCAATGTCGGTCTGATTAAAGCTGCTAAGAAATTTGATGAAACTCGTGGTTTCAAGTTTATATCTTACGCTGTTTGGTGGATCCGTCAGTCAATTCTTCAGGCTCTTGCAGAACAGTCCAGAATAGTGAGACTGCCTCTTAACCAGGTTGGCACCATCAACAAGATAAAGAAGGAATATTCTCGTCTTGAACAGAACTTGCAAAGAGTCCCTTCGGCAGCTGAGATAGCTGATAGTCTTGATATTCCTGACAATAAGATAGATTCCGCTTTCAGAATGAATCTTAAGACTGTGTCGGTGGATGCTCCTCTTCCTAACGAAGAAGGCAACTGCCTGCTTGATGTCTTGAGCAGCAACTCCAATCCTGAACCTGACTCACAACTGATGGACGAGTCATTGTCACAGGAAATTGAACGTTCTTTGTCTTTGCTTACTGAAAAGGAAAGAGAAATTCTCAAACTCCATTTCGGCATAGGCATAGGTTATAGTCTTACTCTTGAAGAAATCGGCACGAAGTACGGTCTTACCCGTGAAAGAGTCCGCCAGATAAAGGAAAAGGCTTTGAGAAGACTAAGATCAAGTTTCAGATGTAATAATCTTAAACCTTTCCTTGGATAAATCATGAATACACGTTATGTATTTGTTACCGGAGGTGTTGCCTCTTCCTTGGGTAAAGGAATTGTGGCAGCCTCCCTTGGCAACTTGCTTAAAGCCCGCGGCTTTAAGGTGACTATCCAAAAACTGGACCCTTATATCAACATTGACCCGGGAACACTTAATCCTTATGAACATGGCGAATGTTATGTTACGGGCGATGGTGCCGAAACCGACCTTGACCTCGGACATTATGAGAGATTTCTTGATATTCACACTTCTCATGCCAATAATGTTACGACTGGCAAAATCTATCAGGCTGTCATCAATAAGGAAAGAAGGGGTGATTTCTTGGGAAAAACTGTTCAGGTGGTCCCTCATATCACCGATGAGATCCAGCATTGGATTAAACAACTCGCCCAGTCGGGAAGTTATGATTTTGTGATAACCGAAATCGGCGGCACAGTAGGCGATATAGAATCACTGCCTTACATTGAGGCCGTTCGTCAGATGAAATGGGAATTGGGTGACCAGTGTGTTTCCATCCATCTTACCCTTGTGCCTTATCTCCGTGCCGCAGGTGAACTGAAAACAAAACCTACGCAGCATTCCGTGAAGAATTTGCTTGAGCAGGGACTCCAGCCGGATATCATCGTGTGTCGTACGGAATACGAACTGAGTGAGAATATCCGAAAAAAGATAGCACTGTTCTGCAATGTTTCATATAACTCTGTCATTCAATGTGTTGATGCAAAATCAATTTATGAGGTTCCTCTCAATCTTCATGAAGAAGGCCTTGATGTGCAAGTGCTTAAGGCAACAGGCATAACAGAATGCAAAGAACCGGATCTTACCCGGTGGAAGGATTTTCTCTATAAGCTTGAACATCCGAAACATAATGTTGACATAGCTCTCGTGGGCAAATATACGGCTCTCAAGGATGCCTATAAGTCTATATATGAGTCTATATCACATGGTGGGGCTTCCAACGATTGTGCCGTCAAAGTCCATAGTATCAGCTCGGAAGATTTGAATGAGAACAATGTTGCTGATTATCTTTCAGAAATGAACGCCATCCTTGTTGCCCCGGGCTTCGGCTCAAGAGGCATCGACGGCAAGATACAGGCGATACGCTATGCGCGTGAAAACAATATTCCTTTCCTTGGAATTTGTCTCGGTATGCAGTGCGCAGTAATTGAAATTGCTCGTGACGTATTGAAACTAAAAGATGCAAATTCCTCTGAAGTTGAGCCTGGCTGCGATAATCCTGTCATCGACTTGATGGAAGACCAGAAGAAAATTTCGGGTATGGGCGGAACCATGCGTCTCGGCAACTACAAGTGCTCTTTGGTGAAAGGATCCCGAGTATATGATATCTATGGAACTGATGAAATCCAGGAACGCCATCGTCACAGATATGAGTTCAATAACAAGTATCTTAGTCTGTATGAGGCTAATGGCGTTAAATTCACCGGTGTAAACAAAAACGAAAATCTTATGGAAATAATAGAACTGCCTTCCCATCCTTGGTTCGTAGGTGTTCAGTTCCATCCTGAATATAGAAGCACGGTGCTCCATCCTCATCCTCTCTTCGTTAATTTTATTGCAGCTGCAATGAAAAATAAAGAAAGTAAAAAATAACATAAATAGTTAACAAGAAATATCATGGATAAAAATTCCATAATAGGATTAGTCCTTATATTCCTCGTATTGTCATTGTTTTTCTGGTGGCAGAGACCTTCCAGGGAACAAATTGAGCAGACTCGTCGTTATAACGATTCCCTTAACCTTGTAAGGATGCATAATGACTCAATTCAGGCTGCTCAAACTTATATCGATGAAAATCAGTTTGATGATTCAATAAATGATAGCATCAGTAATGCGAAGATTAATAATCAGTTTGGTGTCTTTGCATCGTCTGTAAACGGCAGCGAAACCTTCGTAACTGTTTCTACCCCTAAACTGGAGGTGACTTTCACCACTCTTGGTGGTAGAATGTCGTCAGTGACATTGCCGGAATTCCACACATTCGATTCTCTCCCGCTGACCTTATTCGAAGGTCCTGACAATGTCTTCGGATTAAGTTTCTTCTCAAATAACCGGCTTATCAATACCGATGACTTATATTTTGTCCCATCGGTTTCTTCAAATGTAAATCTCACTAATCCTGATGGTTATGACTTTTCAATGAGGCTGTATCCTTCAAATGGTGATTCTAATGCCGATAATAGCTACATTGAGTTTGCATATCATATTCCTTATGATGATTATATGATTGATGTGTCCTGCAATCTGGTCGGCATGGAAAAATATGTCTATTCGCGTAATTCTTTTATTGACCTGAACTGGACAATGGATATCCTTCAGCAGGAAAAAGAAGAGGAGGACCGTCTGAACGGAACAACCCTGTTCTATCAGTACGATGGCGACAAATGTGATAAACTTGCACAAAACAGAGACAGTGAAAAAAATCTCTCGGTAAAGACCCGGTGGGTTTCATATAAACAACGTTTCTTTGCATCCACATTGATTGCAAAGGACGATGAATGCTTCCTTTCAGGTTCCGTTTCCAGTAAGAAAGATGCCAGGAAAGCACAATCTGACAGCCGTTATGTGCGTACAATGTCATCCGTTCTTGCTGTACCTTATAACGGTGAACCAAACGAATCATTCGGCATGTCAATGTATTTTGGACCTGCCAAGTTCACTTTGCTCAAACAGTATGATTTGGGACTTGATGACCAGATTAACATTGGTAATTTCTTCCTTAACAGGTGGATAAACCGAGGTATTATGGCTATCTTCCATTTTTTTGAAAAATTTATCGGTAATTATGGCTTGATAATTCTTTTGTTGACGATATTCATCAAGTTGATTTTGTCGCCTGTGACATACAAGTCATATCTGAGTACAGCCAAGATACGTGCCATAAAGCCTGAAACTGACGAGTTAAATGCAAAATATCCTAATCCTGAAGATGCCATGAAGAAACAGCAGGCTACCATGGAACTTTACAAAAAGTTCGGGGTCAGTCCTATGTCGGGCTGTCTGCCTATGCTGATACAGTTCCCGATATTGGTGTCAATGTTCAGGTTTTTCCCTGTCGCATTTGAGCTTCGTCAGAAATCGTTCTTATGGGCCCATGACCTGTCAACCTATGATTCCATTTTAGATTTGCCTTTCAATATTCCTTTGTATGGCGACCATGTCAGTCTTTTTACTTTGCTGATGACTGCATCAACTATCCTGTACACTGTGATTACCAACAGGAGTATGGGACAGGAAGGTCAGCCTGGCATGAAAATGATAACATATCTGATGCCTATAATGTTTTTAGGTTTGTTCAATAGCTATTCGGCTGGCTTGAGTTATTACTACCTGTTATTCAATTTATTATCATTTTTACAGACATATATAATAGGCAAAATTAAACCGACTGAAAAGTTGCGTGCCGAGATGTTGCTGAATGCTGCCCAAAACACCAAGAAAGGTGGAAGGTCAAACGGCGGCAAGTCGCGCTGGGAAAAGAAACTTGAGGAGTTGCAAAAGATGCAGCGCGAACAGGCAAGAGAGAACGCAAAGCGCAAAAGATAATATGGCAAAAAAAAGTCACCTCAACGGGTGACTTTTTTTTCGATTAAGGTTTTATAGGTTTTTTATACTGGTGTTACCAAATTTACTTTTTGGAGTCTTTGGCATATTCCAGATAGAAATTTGCTATCGTTTCAATTCCTTTATAAAAGTTATTTACAGGGTAGTTCTCATTTGGCGAATGTATGTTGTCGCTTCCGAGACCAAATCCCATAAGAATACTCTTTACGCCGAGGATGCTTTCGAAACCTGCGATGATTGGAATTGAGCCGCCGCTGCGTACAGGTATAGGCTCTTTGCCATAAACTTTGTTGAAAGCTCTTTCTGCAGCCTTGTATGCAGGAAGGTCGATAGGACAGAGATAAGCCATGCCTCCGTGCATTTCGGTGACTTTCACCTTGACGTATCTTGGAGCAATTTTTTCAAAGTATTTCTTTACAAGTTTTGAAATCTTGTGATTGTCCTGGTTTGGAACCAGTCGGCATGAAATCTTTGCCGTTGCCTTTGACGGCAGGACTGTCTTGGACCCTTCGCCTGTGTAGCCGCCATAAATGCCGCACACATCGAATGATGGTCTTATCCATGTACGTTCATTGGTGGTATATCCTTTTTCGCCTTTAAGTGCCTTTACGTCAATGGCTTCTTTATAGGTCTTCTCGTCGTATGGAGCCTTACGCATGAGTTTCCGTTCACGTGCTGAGGCAATTACCACGTCATCATAGAATCCGGGGATGGTGATATGTCCGTTTTCATCCTGAACGTCAGCAATCATCTTGCAGAGGACGTTGATAGGATTTGCGACGGCGCCGCCATAGATCCCTGAATGCAGGTCCTTGTTAGGACCGGTTACTTCAATTTCCCAATATGCAAGACCTCTCAGACCTGCTGTTATTGCCGGAATGTCCTCTTCAATCATCTCGGTGTCTGAAACGATGAATACATCGGCTTTCAACATATCTTTATGGTCTTTGCAGAACTGATAAAGGTGTGTGGACCCGATTTCCTCTTCACCTTCTATGAGGAACTTGACGTTGCACGGCAGTTTGCCCGTTTTTACCAATAACTCGAAAGCCTTGGCATGCATGAAACTCTGTCCTTTGTCATCATCAGCACCGCGGGCAAGAATCAGACCGTCTTTTACTACTGGCTCAAAAGGAGGATTGTTCCATAATTCTATCGGGTCAACCGGCATTACGTCCATGTGACCGTAAACCAATACAGTTGGCAGCTTCTTGTCGATAATCTTTTCACCGTAAACTATAGGGTTGCCTTCAGTTTCAAAGACTTCAGCCTTGTCGGCGCCTGCATCCAGCATGGATTTCTTCCAATACTCAGCAGCTTTGTACATATCAGGCTTGTGAGCAGCTTCGGAGCTTATTGAAGGAATGCGTATGAGTCCGAACAACTCATCAAGGAAGCGTTGCTTGTTGTCGTTAATATATTTCTTTATAAAATCCATTGTATCAATGTTTTAAATTAAATGTTTTACTTTCTATTGCCCAGGACATTGACTGTCAGTGTCGGGGTTTTTTCTGAATCTGTAGTGATTACGATGTTTTCGTTGATTTTATCGAGACCTTTGGTGTGAACCACCACGTTAACTTCGGTTTTGCTTCCAGCAACTATGGTGCTGCATTTAGGAGTCACCTTGATGAAATCAGGAGCTTCTATATTCTTTATGACAAGGTCGGCAGTACCTTCGTTTGAAATTTCAAATGAAGTGCTCACATTCTTTTTGTTGTATTCTCCAAGGTCGATGGACGAATTGCTTATGACTGCTTTGCTGGCTGGAGTCAATACGCTTACAACATGACCTTTGATGGTCAGCAACATGGTGTTGGGATTACCGTTTGAAGTAACAGTAATGCTTTTTGAGAAAGCCTTAGGGGATGCAACTTTTGTGGAGGTGAAGGTCACATTAATGGAACCTTTCTGTCCCGGCATAACAGGGTCTTTTGTCCACTTTGGAACTGTACATCCGCAGGAGGCCTTGCAGTTGGAAATGATTAAAGGCTCATCGCCGACGTTGGTAAAGGTGAATACGTGTTCTGCAGGTCCTGAACCGGCAAGAATTTCACCAAAATCGTAGGTTTTTTCATCAAAGACGATGGTCGGATTCTGTTTTTGTCCGAAAGAAATAGCGCATGCAAATATTAATGCTGCAACTACAGTTAACTTTTTCATATTATTATTCTTTTATTGTTTCTAAAAATGTGTCAATTCAAAATTCATACCAAATTTGATGGAATTAGTTTTTAATTAACAAATAAAACATAATATTTTACTAACGTTATTATTTGCCGTCTGATTCATTAGGTCGGACAAGTTTATAGACCTTGTCGTTTTTTCGTAGATAAACAGGAAATTTTATTGAACATACACATCCCTTAGGTGCAATGCTGACGGGCTTTTCCTCAAAATAGATTTCGTTGGCAATTGTCTGTTCAACTCCGGTGGTTGGACCTATTACCATGATTTCGTCACCGATTTCAAGTTGTTCGGCATCAAGTGTTATCTCAGCCACTTGAACTTTTGAAAAATAATTGGTGACAGTTCCGATATATTGTTTCACTTTGCTGGCTCTGTTGCCATACAGGTCGGTCCATTCGATGAAATTTCTTCCGAGATAGTAGCCGTTGCAGAAATCACGGTTGAAGACCTCCTTCAGGCGGTTGTTACATCTGTCGATTTTCTCCTGTGTGAAATCATTGTTCTGGTATGCAATTATAGCCTCGTGGTAACACTCTGTAACAGTTTTGACATAATCGGCGCCACGGCCTCTGCCCTCTATCTTCAGAACTGAAACGCCTGCATTGAGAATCTGGTCGAGAAAGTCGATGGTCTTGAGGTCTTTTGGCGACATGATATACTGGCCATCAATGTCGAGGGCAACTTCACGGTCTTTGTCGTAAACCGTGTATTGACGCCTGCACAACTGATAGCAGCTTCCTCTGTTTGCGGATGCAGAGGCTCCGTATGTGTCGAGGCTGAGATAGCATTTTCCCGAAATTGACATGCAGAGAGCGCCATGGACAAAAATCTCTATTCTGACAAGTTCTCCTGAAGGTCCCGTGATGTTGTGTTTTTTAATATTGTAGCAGATTTCCTCTATCTGTTTGAGGTTCAGTTCACGGGCGAGGACAATGACATCAGCGTATTGTGAGAAGAACTTGACTGCTTCGAAGTTGCAGACGTTGCATTGGGTGGAGATATGGACTTCCATTCCAATTGAGCGAGCGTACAGAATCACTGCCATGTCGGTGGCTATGATTGCAGTGATGCCGTTTTCTTTTGCAGCATCTATGATGTGTTTCATCTCCTCAAATTCCTCATCGTAAAGCACGATGTTGAGGGCGAGATAGGTCTTGATGTTGTGTTCTTTGCATATTGCTGAAATCGTCTTCAGGTCGTCAATTGAGAAGTTCTGAGATGAGGCTCTGGCACGCATGTTAAGTTTGTCGATGCCGAAATATACCGACTGTGCGCCTGCCTGGATTGCTGCAGCCAGGGCTTCAAAAGAGCCTATCGGAGACATTAGTTCTATGTGTCTGTTCACTTGCATTTTCTTAATTTATTGACCCTGCAAAGTTACAAAAATAATCGGTAATAAAATTCTTTTGTGTGTTTGGGGCTGTAAGTCTTATAATTTGTTAACTTTGCAAAAAAAATATTTCTTATGAATTTAGATCACATTGACCACATTGGCATAGCAGTCAAAAGTATAGCAGACTGTCTGCCTTTTTATGAAGGCGTATTAGGCCTTAAATGTTACAACGTCGAAGAAGTCGAAGACCAGAAGGTGAGAACGGCTTTTTTAATGATTGGACAGACAAAAATTGAACTGCTTGAACCAACATCCCCTGAAAGTTCCGTTGCGAAATTCATAGAAAAGAAGGGTGAAGGCATTCATCATATAGCTTATCTTGTTGACGATGTGCAGGCTTGTCTTGACGAAGCCAAGGAAAAGGGAGTGAGACTGATTGACCAGGCTCCGCGCAAAGGTGCAGAGGGCCTGAATATCGCTTTCCTGCATCCGAAGTCATCATGCAGCGTACTCACTGAATTATGCATGGTTCCAAAGCAGTGTGACAGTTCTGACAAAGAATAATAATCAAACAAATTAATAATGAACAATCAAGAAAAAGTAAAACAGCTTATCGAGAAGCGCGCAGAAGCATCTCTCGGTGGTGGCCAGAAACGTATTGACTCTCAGCATAGCAAGGGCAAGTTGACGGCAAGAGAAAGAATTCAGTTACTTCTTGACGAAGGCAGTTTCGAAGAGTATGACATGTTTGTAACACACAGATGTACAAACTTCGGACTTGAGAAACAAGTATTCCTCGGCGATGGTGTCGTCACAGGTCGCGGTACCATTGATGGCAGAATAGTTTATGTGTTCTCCCAGGACTTCACTGTTATGGGCGGCAGTCTTTCCGAGTCTTTTGCAAAGAAGATTTGCAAGATTATGGATCAGGCGATGCTCGTAGGTGCTCCACTTATTGGCATCAACGATAGTGGTGGTGCGCGTATTCAGGAAGGTGTCAACAGCCTTGCAGGATATGCCGAAATCTTCGAAAGAAACATTATGGCATCCGGTGTGATTCCTCAGATTTCAGTCATCTTCGGACCTTGTGCCGGCGGTGCTGTCTATTCACCGGCTCTTACAGACTTCATTATCATGAGTGAAAAGAACTCCTATATGTTTGTTACCGGTCCTAAGGTAACAAAGACTGTTACGGGAGAGGAAATCACTACTGAAGACCTCGGCGGTGCCAACGTTCACACTTCCAAGTCTGGTGTGGCTCACTTCAAGGTCACGACTGAAGAGGAAGGTCTTCTGCTTATCAGAAAACTTCTCGAATACTTGCCAAACAACAACATGGAAGACCCGATAGTCACTCCATGTACCGATCCTATCGACCGTCTTGAGGATTCTCTCAATGAAATCATCCCAGAAGATCCTAACAAACCGTATGATGTGCTTGATGTCATTTATGCAGTGGTCGATAATGGTGAGTTCCTTGAAGTTCACAGCCACTATGCTTGCAACATTGTTGTAGGTTTTGCAAAGTTCAACGGTATGCCTGTAGGTATTGTTGCCAACCAGCCTAAGTTCTATGCCGGTGTCCTTGACATTGAATCATCACGTAAGGGTGCACGTTTCGTCCGTTTCTGTGATGCATTCAATATTCCTATTGTTACTTTCGTTGATGTTCCTGGCTTCCTTCCAGGATCAGTGCAGGAATACGGCGGCATAATTACCAATGGTGCAAAGCTTCTCTTTGCTTACGGTGAGGCAACAGTGCCAAAGATAACTGTTACATTGCGTAAGTCGTATGGTGGTGCACATGATGTGATGGGATGCAAGCAGCTTAGAGCCGATGCAAATTATGCTTGGCCAACCGCTGAAATCGCTGTCATGGGTGCCAAGGGTGCAATTGAAGTCCTTGAAGGCAAGGCTATAAGCGAAATTACCGACCCTGATCAAAAGATGAAATTCATCAAAGAAAAAGAGTTAGAATATAAAGAACTGTTCGCAAATCCTTACCAGGCAGCAAAATACGGCTATATTGACGATGTTATTGAACCTCGTAATACTCGTTTCAGAATCATCAGAGCTTTATCAACCCTATCAACAAAGAGGGATTCGATGCCTCGTAAGAAACATTCTAATATACCATTGTAAACCAATCTGTTATGAATACATTGTTGTTAGGAATTTCATTGGATTTTGGAAGAATTCACAATGAACATGTGATGTTAGCCGCTATCGGTGTCAGTGTTGTCTTTCTTGCACTGCTGATATTGGCTATTATTTATACAAATATACCTAAAATCTTGAACATGCGGGTTAGGAATTTGTTTAAGAAGGAAAACGGCAGGAAGCCTGAAAAAGGTGAAATCACTGATGTTTCGGGTGAAGTCAATGCTGCAATAGGTGCAGCCCTGCATCTTTACTTCAATGACATGCATGACTTTGAGAACACCAATCTTACCATCAACAGAGAGGTTAAACGTCAGTCTCCATGGGCCGACAAACAACAGGTACATTATCAATATAGGGTTAACAATTAAAAAAGAATAGCAAATGAAAAATTATACATTCAAGATTCAAGGACGCACCTATAACGTTGACCTGTTAAGTCAGGACGACAACAAAATATCGTTGGAGGTTAATGGTACACCATACGAAGTTACAGTAGAGAAAGGTGCCACGAAGAGGATTACTACAAAGACTCCTGTCCTTGTACGTGCCGCTGCTCCGGCTCCTGCTAAGGAGGGAACGTCACCTTCCGGAAGTGTTTCCATCATCAAGTCGCCTCTGCCAGGAAACATACTTTCAATTTTGGTACATCAGGGTGATACTGTTCAGAAAGGTCAGAAACTGCTTACATACGAGGCAATGAAAATGGAAAATGATATCCTTGCCGAATCAAACGGCACTGTTACTAAAATCTTTGTCAATGTTGGTGACACCATAATCCAGGGTGCTAACTTAGTCGAAATCAAATAAGCCATGAAGAGTAAGTTATCAGTCGATTCAAGGATGAGGCATTTCCTGACAGTAATGGCCGTATTGGCCATCGTCCTGCTCGGGTCTGCTTTTGTCAATAATTCTCCGACACCTGCTACCGATGTTCAGCAGACTTCGGAGGTGATGGTCAGTAACAGTCAGCCTGTTACCTCAGCAAGCGACGTCGCTTCTGTGCGTCCTGTAAAACCAATACCCAAGGGCTTTGATGGCATCAAGCAATTTTGGCAATATACCGGTTTCTATAACTGTCAGAGAGGTCACTTGATTATGATTCTCGTTGCATTTGTTTTCATCTTTCTGGCAATACGTTTTGAATTCGAACCAATGCTTCTCATCCCTATCGGTGTTGGCATCATCATCGGAAATATTCCTTTTGCTGAGGGAGCCGGATTGCAGATAGGTATCTATGAGAAGGGAAGTGTGCTCAACTACTTGTATTTTGGTGTCCAAAAAGGTGTTTATCCGCCTTTGATTTTCCTCGGAATCGGTGCAATGACTGACTTTTCGTCGTTGATATCCAATCCAAAGCTGATGCTCCTCGGTGCAGCTGCACAGATTGGTATCTTCATCACTTTCTGGGTGGCACTTTCACTTGGATTCACTCCAACACAGTCTGGTGCAATAGGTATCATCGGTGGTGCTGATGGCCCTACCGCCATCTTCATGTCGTCAAAGCTTGCTCCTGAACTTATGGGAGCCATTGCCATAGCGGCATATTCCTACATGGCTCTTGTCCCTATCATCCAGCCTCCAATTATGAAATTGCTGACAACCAAGAAGGAAAGAGTCATACGCATGAAACCGCCTCGGGCTGTCACAAAGGTGGAAAAGATTTTATTCCCTATCATCGGTCTTCTCCTTACATGCTTCATCGCTCCATCGGCATTACCGTTGCTCGGTATGCTTTTCTTCGGTAACCTGTTGAAAGAGAGTGGAGTGACGAAACGTCTTGCCAACACTGCAAGCAATGCTCTGATTGACATAGTGACTATCATCTTAGGTATGACCGTTGGTGCATCCACACAGGCAACACAGTTCCTGAAACCTGAATCCATTGAGATTTTCATTCTTGGAGCTTTGTCATTCATGGTTGCCACTGCCTGCGGCGTTCTGTTCGCAAAGATAATGAACCTCTTCCTCAGAGGCGACAACAAGATAAATCCTCTTATAGGCAATGCCGGTGTTTCTGCAGTACCTGACAGTGCACGTGTATCTGAAGTTCAAGGTCTGAAATATGATCCTTCCAATCATCTTCTCATGCATGCTATGGCTCCAAACGTAGCTGGTGTCATAGGTTCAGCAGTTGCAGCTGGTATTCTTTTGAGTTTCCTGTATTAGGAAGAAGAAGTAATCAGAAACAAAAGGCGTCAGTTGGATTTCCCGACTGACGCCTTATTTATTTTACGTTCTAACTGAATTAGATAAGAATGGTTTATCTCGTTTTTAGTGGCCGAACCTAATTCCAACGTTTAGCGATAAAAGACTGATTTTTAGTTTGTTGCTGGAGGTGTATGTGTCGTTGCCATATTTCATGGTGGCCTTGTGGGCTCCGAGTGAATTGTAGTCCAGTCCTAATGTCAGGAAATCTGCAACGACTATCCCAAATCCGGCCCGCCATGCAAATGCTAATGTCGCTGGGTAAGTGTATTTGGTTGTAATACCGAGTATTGTAAGCTCGAGAGGAGTAGTGTAACGTAAATCACCGCCTGCTGCACCTTCTATGTAAAACTCCAGATTCCTGTTTATGTAGAATTCATAGTTTATTCCTGCCATCAAAGGGATATTGAAGTATTTAGGGGTCTTTGATACGCTGGTGATCAATGCATCATCAAGAGTTTTTTTGTTAAGACTATTATAATATGCATCAAGGCTGATTGTAAAGTCAAGGCCTCTGGAAATTCCGATGTTGAATTGTAGTCCACCGCTTAATCCGGCAGATGCGCATCCTTTTTCCGGAGTTGATGCCGTATTCAAGAGAACCCAGTCATCGATTGAATTTCCACTGAATTTTGCTATGGGAAGTGTCCCGCCTGCATGGATTATAAATTTGTTGCTCTGCGCATTTGCAGATAAGACCAATATCAGCATCATCAATGCTGAACAAAAGTATTTCTTCATTTTTTAATAATTTATTGTGATATTTTGTTTTTTGTTGTAATCGGAGTCGATGTGCTCCTGGTCAGAGTCAATGTCATTATGGTCAGGTTTAACATCATTTGAGCCTTCTTCTGTGTGGAAAAAACGTTTATAACCGAATATGAGCCAGAAAACGCCAATTGTGATAGCTGAATCAGCTATGTTGAAAATGGGACGGAAAAATTCGAGACGTTCTCCTCCTATACCTGGTACCCAGGTGGGCCAGTGTGTCCTTATGATTGGACAGTAAAACATGTCAACGACCTTGCCGTGAAACAGCGGAGCATAACCGCCACCTTCGGGCAGGAAGACTGCCGGATTGACATGGGTGCTTTCACTGAAGAGCACACCGTAGAATACGCTGTCAACGATATTTCCCAAGGCACCTGCCACAATCAGCGACAGACACCACATCAAGCCTTTATTGTAGTCTGGCTTCTTTGCAATTTTGAACATGAGCCATAAAACGACAATAACAGCCAATATACGGAAAAAAGTGAGTATCAGTTTGCCTGCATCGCCCGCAAATTGAAACCCGAAAGCCATTCCGTTGTTTTCGATGAAATACAGATTTATGCCTTCACCGATTAAATGAATGGTCTGGCCGAGGCACATATTTAGCTTTACCCAGATTTTCAGAATCTGGTCAGCTATAACAATCAATGATATTATTATGAATGGTTTCTTCACAATTGCCGTAAACCTATCTGTTGCGTTTTTCGCGTTCTTGTAGCATCAGTTTGCCTTCAACGCTTAATGTTGCGTGAGGAACCACTCTCAGTCTTTCTTTAGGAATCAGCTTGCCGGTTACGCGGCATACTCCATACGTGCCATTGTTGATTCTAATTAGCGCATTCTCAAGTGATTGTATGAACTTTTCCTGACGCATCGCAAGTCTGCCGTTCTCTTCCTTTGATAATGCCGACTGTCCTTCTTCAAGAATTTTGAAGGTAGGTGACGTGTCGGAAGTGTCGCTTTCGCTGAAGCCTTTGAAGTTTTCCTGCAGAAGTTCAAGGTCTTTCCTTGCATCGGCAAGTTTCCTTTCAATGATTTGGCGGAATTCTTCAAGTTCTTCTTTTGAATAGCGCTGCACTATTTCTACCTTTCCTTCCTCAGGACTGGCTTCGGCAGCCTGAGCCGGTTCTTCAGCAGCTACAGGCGATGCCTTTTTTATGGTTTTCTTTGTCGTTTTCTTGGTTTCTTTTACAGATTCTTCTTGGGAATCTTTTTTGGTTGCAGTCTTTTTCATAATGAGATAATTAAATTTTTTCTATCTTAACGCTGATAATCAGGTCGTTGGAAAGATCCAGGGAGGTCTTTTCCCCTTCGATGGCATCTACTATTGTAAGATGTTCAATAAGTGTTTCGGCGCAAATGTAATTGGCGAATTTGTCAATTACTTTGCAGATAGTGTCGGATTTTTCAATGGTAAGTGATATTTTGTCTGTCACTTCGTAATTGTTTTCCTTCCTGATGTTTTGGATTTTGTTGACGAGTTCACGTGCGTAGCCTTCGATGAGGAGTTCGTCGGTGATTTCTATGTCAAGTGCGACTGTTAGGGCGCCTTCGCTCAGAACAGCCCATCCAGGAATGTCTTCGGTTGTGATTTCCACATCATTTTTGGTGATTTCGAAATCATTGCCGTCAATGTTGATAGTTATCGGCTTCTCGTTGTCAAGTGTATTGATTGAGGTTTGGTCAAGCTCTGCAATTATTGCAGCGACCTGTTTCATCATCTTTCCACACTTAGGGCCGAGAACCTTGAAGTTGGCTTTTATTTTCTTTTTGAGAAGGTTGCTGTCCTTTACGAAATCGATTTCCTTGACGTTGACTTCACTGAGAATAAGATGTTTGACTTTGCTTACCTGTTCGATGAATTCGTCTGACGGAGCTGGAATTATGAGCTTTGCCAATGGCTGGCGTACTCTGTTGTTGGTTCTTTTTCTCAAAGCGAGAACCATTGACGAAATGTTCTGTGCAAGTTCCATTCTCTCTTCCAGTTTCAGGTCAATGTATGATTCATTGTAAGTGGGGAATGAGGTCAGATGGACGCTTGTCACGTTTTGTTTGCGGGTGACGTTGTTGAGGTCGCAGAACATATTGTCCATGAAGAACGGAGCGATAGGGCATGCGATTCTTGCTATCGTTTCAAGACAGGTGTAAAGAGTCTGGTAAGCGGAAATTTTATCTTTGCTGTATTCACCTTTCCAAAATCTTCTTCTGCAGAGACGGACATACCAGTTTGACAGCATGTCGCACACGAAATCCTGAATGTCTCGGCCAGCCTTGGTCGGTTCGTATGAATTATAGCTGTCCTCAACAGATTTCACGAGAGAGTTCAGTTCGGAAAGTATCCATCTGTCGATTTCAGGACGATCTTCAAACTTTATGTCGGCTTCTTGGTATGTGAATTTGTCGATGTTGGCATACAGGGCGAAGAATGCATAAGTGTTGTAGAGCGTTCCGAAGAACTTTCTTTGAACCTCTTCGACTCCTGCAACGTCGAATTTTATGTTGTCCCATGGCTGTGCGTTGGTTATCATGTACCAGCGTGTTGCATCGGGACCGTATTTTGCAATTGTCTCAAATGGGTCAATTGCGTTGCCGTAGCGTTTCGACATCTTGTTGCCGTTTTTGTCGAGGACGAGGCCATTGGAGACACATGTTCTGTAAGCCACTGAGTCAAAGCACATTGTGGCAATTGCATGCAGTGTGTAGAACCATCCGCGTGTCTGGTCAACGCCTTCAGCAATGAAATCTGCAGGGAACACTTCTTTGAGAGGATTATCCTCGGTGCCGCCTGGAATCGGCTCAAACGGATAGTGATACTGTGCGTAAGGCATTGCTCCCGAATCGAACCATACGTCAATCAGGTCGCTTTCACGCTTCATTGGCTTGCCTGAATCCGACACGAGGATGATTTGGTCAACGAACGGACGGTGCAGGTCAATTTTATGATAGTTTTCATCAGATAAATCGCCGACTTTGAAGTCCTTGTAAGGGTTATCCTTCATATAGCCTTTGGCGACTGACGTTTCGATTTCGGCATAAAGTTCTGCAACGGAGTGGATGCACTTTCTTTCCTTGCCGTCTTCAGTAGCCCAGATAGGGAGTGGAGTGCCCCAGAAACGTGAGCGGCTGAGATTCCAATCCTGAATGTTTTCAAGCCAGTTGCCGAAACGTCCGGAACCTGTTGATGCAGGTTTCCAGTTGATGGTGTTGTTGAGGGCTATCATTCTGTCCTTCGACTTTGTGACTTTGATGAACCATGAGTCAAGAGGGTAGTAGAGCACCGGCTTATCGGTTCTCCAGCAGTGCGGATAGCTGTGTACATGTTTTTCTATTCTGAAGGCCATGCCCTGGTTCTTCAACATGATGCAGATGTCGATGTCAAGGGTGATGTCCTTTTCAGTGAGTTTCGGGTCGTAGGCGTTCTTTACGAAACGTCCGGCATATTCCTTGTAGAGGTCAACGTTGACAAATTTTTTAACGTATTCAGGATCAAGGTCTTCCACAAGATAAAATTTGCCCGTCATATCTACCATAGGGCGGTGGTTGCCGTCTTTGTCGAGCATCAGCAAAGGAGCAATATTTGACTGTTTTCCTGCACGGTCATCATCGGCACCGAATGTCGGAGCGATATGGACGATGCCGGTACCGTCTTCAGTCGTGACGAAGTCACCGAGGATGACTCTGAATGCGTCACCGTCCGGTTTCACCCATGGGATCAGCTGTTTGTAGTTTATATCTTTAAGTTCTGAGCCTTTGTATTCGGCAATGATTCTGTACGGCATTATTTTGTCGTCCGGTTTCACATTGTCGAAATCCCCGTTTTCACCTTCCGGCTTGAAATAGAGTGGAATAAGCGGTTTGCCCATTATGATGCAGACTTTCTTCAGCGAGTATGGGTTTATGGTTTCCACTTCGCAGTATGTGATATTTGCACCGACTGCGAGTGCGGTATTTGACGGGAGTGTCCACGGAGTTGTCGTCCATGCGAGGAAGTATAGCGGCATTGCAGTGTTTTTGAAGAGGAATTCGGATTTTTCATTCCGGATGACTTCAAACTGTACCGTGGCAGTCGTATCCTTGACATCTCTGTAGCAGCCTGGCTGGTTCAGTTCATGCGAGCTGAGACCTGTACCTGCTGCTGGCGAATATGGCTGAATGGTGTAGCCCTTATACAGGTAGCCGTTGTCGTAAAGTTGTCCGAGGAGATACCACAGGGTTTCAATGTATTTGTTTTCAAAGGTTATATACGGATGTTTGAGATCAACCCAATATCCCATCTTCTTGGTCAGGTCATCCCACATATCCTTATATTTCATCACTTCTGCGCGACATTCCCTGTTGTAGTCGATGACGGAAATCTTCTTGCCGATGTCTTCCTTGGTTATTCCGAGTTTTTTCTCCACGCCGATTTCGACAGGGAGGCCGTGGGTATCCCAACCGGCTTTTCTCCTGACATATTCGCCCTTCTGTGAATGGAATCTGCAGAAGATGTCTTTAATTGTGCGTGCCATCACATGGTGGATGCCTGGCTGACCGTTGGCTGAAGGAGGTCCTTCGAAGAAGATGTAAGGTTTGTGCCCTTCATTCATCTTCATCGACTTCTCGAAGGTGTTGTCGTATTGCCACTGATTGCTGATTTTTTCTGCTATATCAGTAAGATTAAGTTTTTTATATTCAGTATATTTGTTCATCGAACTAAAATTTTTGAAAATGCAAAGATAGTGATTTAATTCGGAATATGGAATACAGGATACATAAATTGATTAATGTGCGTCAGATAGCAAAAGACAAAATCATTACGGAATCATGTCAATGCAGGAAACCAATTGGATTCACACCGCATTCCGCGTATTCCACAGTAACATTCGGAAAACGTTTCCTAATGACTTCCATGAACCATCGGCGCGAAAATTGTTCCGTCTCGTAATGACCGGCATCAATCAAAAGCATCTTGTTGTCGGGAATGTAGAATTCGTGGTGTCTGACATCACCGGTGATGAAGGCATTACTGCCGATTTCCAACGCTTTATTGCATAAAAATGCCCCGGCACCAGTACATATCGACACGCGCTGTATCTTCTTGCCGGTGGGATGTGAATAGCGCATGGCACCAATCTGCAGCTTGTCCTTCACGAAATGAAGGAAATCCGTTTCATCCATCGGTGTCGCAAATGTTCCTGTCACACCGCTGCCGCTATTTTCAGTGGTTTGTTCGAGAAATTCTATGCCGTTGAGGCCAAGTTCCCCCGCTACTGCAAAATTGAGGCCGTCTCTAACATTGTCGAGGTTTGTGTGTGCGGCATATATAGTGATATCGTTCTTTATAGCCTTGATAATCAGGTTTGTGTTGTATTCCGTTGAGACTATTTTCTTTATTGGATGGAAGAGGTAGGGGTGGTGGTTGACTATCATGTTGGCTTTTTTTGCGATTGCCTCGTCCAAAACGGCTTCGCTGAAGTCAAGCGACAAAAGTATCTTCGTGACATCCTTCTCTGGAAATCCTACCTGAAAGCCAGGATTGTCCCATGATTCGGCATATTCTTTCGGTGCTGACTGCTCTATGGCATCAGCTATTTCTTTTATTGTTGGCATGATATGTGCAAATATAAATAATTAATCGTGAGGTTGGTTATGCTGCTTGGATTAATTTAAAATGTGTTGATTCCAAGATAATTGGTCGGTGACAGTGAACGCAGTTCGTCTTTGACGGATTCCCTGACATCAAGGTTGTCGATAAAATCCATAAGCGTTTCGCGGGTTACATGTGTGCTTTTCCTCGTCAGTTGTTTCAGGGCTTCGTAAGGATTAGGGTACGATTCGCGACGGAGTATAGTTTGTATTGCTTCGGCTATCACCGCCCAGTTGTTGTCAAGGTCGAGCCTCAATTTGTCCTCGTTGACGTATATTTTGTCCAAACCCTTGAGCAGCGATGAATACGCAATCATAGAATACGACAGCGGAACGCCGATGTTGCGTATAACAGTGGAGTCTGTAAGGTCGCGTTGCATACGAGATATCGGGAGTTTAATGGCCAAATGGTTGAAGATTGCGTTGGCAAGACCGAGGTTGCCTTCCGAGTTTTCAAAATCTATCGGGTTGACTTTGTGTGGCATGGCAGATGAACCGACTTCATTTTTCTTAATCGTCTGTTTGAAATATTCCATTGAAATATATGTCCACACATCTCTGTCGAGGTCGATGAGTATGGTATTAATGCGTGTCATGTTCTGGCAGAAGGCTGCGACCATGTCGTAGTGCTCAATCTGAGTTGTGGTCTGCTGTCGCGAGAGGTTGAGTTTTTCTTTCAGAAATCTGTTTCCGAAAGATGTCCAGTCGATGTTGGGATATGCAGCGTGATGTGCATTGAAGTTGCCCGTTGCACCGCCGAATTTGCCTTCAAATGGCAAGTTTGCCAGCATATCAATCTGATTTTTGATACGTTCATAAAAAACGTAGAATTCTTTTCCGAGACGTGTCGGAGATGCCGGCTGACCGTGTGTATGGGCCAGCATCGGTATGTCTTTCCATTCTTCGGCAAGTGACAGTAGTTTGTTGCTTATCTCCAATAGTTTAGGGAAGACAACGTTGTTGAAGGCGTCGTGCAGCATCATCGGAAATGCAGTGTTGTTGATGTCCTGCGAAGTCAGTCCGAAATGGATGAACTCGTTGTATGTGTTAATGCCGAGTTCAGCGACTTTTTCTCTCAGGAAATATTCCACCGCCTTCACATCGTGATTTGTCGTTTTTTCTATCTCTTTGATTTTCAGAGCGTCATCCAAGGAAAGATTCTTGTAGATGCTTTGGAGTGTTGGAAATAAAGAGTGGTCGAATGAAGTCAGTTGTGGCAGAGGGTATTCGCACAGGGCTATGAAATATTCGACTTCGGTTTTTATTCGATATTTTATCAGGGCATATTCAGAAAAATAGTCCCTGAAGGATTCTGTTTTTGAAGCGTATCTCCCATCGATGGGTGATACGGCTGTTAGTGATACAAGTTCCATAATGTTATGCTCTTATGATTTCAAATTCGCCGTCTTCCTTGAAGCGGGCGATAGTTGATGCTTTAGGTTCGATGCTTGTTTCCATTGCTTTGTCAACCACGAAGTCCACGCTTTTGATGATGGTCTGGCTTATTTCGCTGAAGTGCATCGGGGTCGGGTTGCCAGTTATGTTGGCGGAGGTTGAGACGATAGGTTTTCCGAAGATTCTGATGACTTCCTTGCAGAAATCGGTTTTCACCATTCTGATGGCTATCGAGCCATCAGCGGCAATAACGTTTTTCGGCAGGTTTTTGGCATTGGGATAGATGACCGATAGCGGTTTTCTGACGATATTCACAAGGTCAACAGCCATTGGTGGGACGTTGGTCACGTAGTCGAAAAGTCTGTCAACTACGTCTATAAGGATTATCATGCTTTTTTGTGGCGGTCTCATCTTGATCTTATAAATCTGATTTACGGCATTGGCATCTGTTGCATCGCATCCTAATCCCCAGATAGTGTCGGTTGGGTAGAGAATAGTCTTTCCGTTTTTCAGGAAATCCACTGTTTTTGCAACTTGTTCGTCAAAAATTTCCTTGTATTTATTCATCATATATATCGACCGAGTCTTAATTCTCAATTATTCGTAATGCTTCGTTGAGGCTTATTTTTTTGTCTGTCGTATCGGAGCGGTGGCCTATTATGAGGGCGCAAGGCAACATATATTTGCCTGATGGGAAGTTCCTTTCGCGAGTTCCGGGTATCACTATTGAACCAGCTGGTACAACCCCCTTATAAGTCTTTGGCTCGCTTCCGGTTACATCAATGATATGAGTTGATGCGGTGATGACAGTGTTGGCGCCGAGTACGGCATCGTGCTGAATGTGAACGCCTTCGACGATGATGCATCTGGAGCCTATAAAGCAGTGGTCTTCAACGATGACAGGCTGTGCCTGAATCGGCTCAAGGACTCCCCCTATGCCAACGCCTCCGCTGAGATGGACATTTTTCCCTATCTGTGCGCATGAGCCTACCGTTGCCCACGTGTCAACCATTGTGCCTGAATCAACGTAAGCACCTATGTTTACGAAACTTGGCATCAGCACCACATTCGGCGCGATATAAGCCCCGTGCCGAACTGATGCAGGCGGCACTGCCCTGACGTTTGCTTTCTCGAAATCTTGCCTTATCTCAATCTTGTCATAGTACGAAATGTCACCCGCGTTTATCATTTTGTTTTCGGAGATGACAAAAAACAACAATATGGCTTTTTTCAACCAATCGTTCACTTTCCATTTCCCTTCTGAGTCAGGTTCCGCAACACGCATGACACCATCGTTGAGACAGTTGATGCATTTTGTTATTATCTCTCTGTATTCCAGCGATTTAAGTAGTTCACGGTTCTCCCATGCAGACTCAATGCCTTCCTTTAATTTGTTCATCTGAATTTTTTTACAAAAATACGGAAATTTTTTTTTAACTTTGCAAAAAATATGGGAAGATTGTTTGCTATTGATTATGGGCGTAAGCGTATAGGCATTGCGGTGTCGGATGAAACACAGATTATTGCCAATGCACTTACAACCGTTCCTGCCCACCAGATATTCGACTTCATTAATGGCTATCTTGCCGAAAATGAGGTTGAGTGTTTTGTTGTAGGACTTCCTGTGGATATGGCTGGAAGACCGTCCGAATCATCGCAGTATATCGAACCGTTTGTGAAAAAATTAAAGAAATTGTATCCTAATATTCCTGTCTATAGGGTGGATGAGAGATTTACCTCTGTTCTGGCACATGATGCAATCCTGATGTCGGGAGCAAAAAAGACAAAACGTCAGGACAAGGCTCTCGTTGACAGAGTCAGTGCAACCATCATTTTGCAGTCTTTCATGGAAAATCCTCAATTTTACAAGGACAGGAGTTAAATAATTGACCAAAATGATATATCCAATTGTTGCCTACGGTCATCCGATTTTGAAGAAAAAGGCCGCTGAAATTTCTCCGGATTATCCGGAACTGAAACAACTTGTCGAAGATATGTTTGAGACTATGTATCATTCTGAGGGCGTGGGGCTTGCTGCTCCGCAGATTAATCTGTCGATACGCGTGTTTGTTGTTGATGCCGATGATTTCAAGGAAAAGTATCCTGAAGGTGAAGGCTTCAAAAGAGCGTTTGTCAATCCTCAGATCATAGAAGAAGACGGTGAGAGCTGGTTCTTCAATGAAGGCTGCCTCAGTGTTCCCGGAATCCATGAGGATGTGGCAAGAAAAAAACGTGTCCATCTGAAATATCAGGATGTTGATTTTAACGAGCATGACGAGTGGTTCGATGGTATCTGTGCCCGCGTCATACAGCATGAATATGATCATCTTGAAGGCAAAGTTTTCACAGACCGTCTTAGCAGCATAAATAAGCTGCTCATCAAGAAAAAATTGAACGAGATTCTCTCCGGAAAGGTTGAGCATTCCTACAAAATGATTTTTGGAAAGGGGAAATAGTCAAGTTTAAGTTATGTTGCTCGGCTTCATAGTTATTAACCTGTACGATATCATTGATATCGTTTTGATAGCCTTTCTTCTGTACTGGCTGTTCAAAATGCTGGAAGGAACCACGGCAATCAACCTTCTGATAGGCATAATAGCAGTTGTTTTGCTGCGAATCGTTGTCTCAGAACTGAATATGAAGATGCTTTCGTCTCTTTTTGATGCCGTGTTCTCAGTAGGTTTTATCGCTCTGATTGTCTTGTTCCAGCCTGAGATAAGGAAATTTCTTAATACTATGGGCAGGTCGTTGCATAATAACAGGTTTTTTAAACTCATTTTCAAAAAAAATACAAAAAATGAGGACAAAGGCATTTATGTGCCAATAGCGAATACTGTTTTCCAGTTTGCCGAAGACAGAACAGGAGCCATCATTTTGCTGACGCGGCAGAATAACCTCGGGGAGATACTGAAGTCGGGAGAATATGTCGATGCTGAGATTTCCGAGAGACTTCTCGGGAATCTGTTCTTTAAGAATTCCCCTCTGCACGATGGTGCGGTGATAATCACAGATGACCGAATAGTTGCAGCAGGTTGCATACTGCCCGTGTCTGACAATATGAAGCTTCCTGTGGAATATGGACTGCGACACAGGGCCGCAATTGGTGTGACGGAACAGACCGATGCGGTGGCAATAGTCGTGTCAGAACAGCGTGGTACTGTTTCTATAGCCTATGACGGTCAGGTGATCAATGATGTGACACGTGAATTCTTCGACAGGAAGATTAACGAGTTTTTTCCTGGCTCAATAAAGTAATAGCCTTTCGGTGCTCGGCAACATCATGCACCCGCAGTATGTCGGCGCCGTTTTGCACGGCAGTGAGATTGGCCTGGATTGTGGCTTCCAAGGCTTCTTCAGGGGTAATGCCTAAAGGCTTGTATAACATTGATTTACGTGATAATCCGACCAAAATGGGGTAGCCTAATGCCTTCAAATCCGAAAGATTGTCAAGAAGATGATGATTCTCTTCCACCGTCTTGCTGAAACCGAAGCCCGGATCGATTATTATTTTCTCCACGCCACAGCTTTTCAGCAATGAAATCCTTTCATTGAAATAATCCATGATTTCTTGCATCATGTCATGATAGACGTGATTCTCTTCCATCTTGCCTTCTTTTCCGATGAAATGCATCAGGATATAGTTCACATCGTATTTTGCAGCCACTTCATACATCTCTTCGCATCCTCCCGATATGTCGTTTATTATGGCGCATCCCTCGTCACATCCTGCCTTTGCTATCCATGGCCGGAAAGTGTCGAGCGACATGATTATATTATCACCGAAAGTCTGTCTCAATATTTTTATTGCAGGTATAACTCTCTGATATTCTTCGTTTTCTGAAACATACTCACTGCCAGGGCGTGTTGAAACTCCGCCTATGTCAATGATGTCAGCACCTTCTTCAAGCATTTTCTCTGCCTGATGCAATATGTCATATTCCGACTGAAACCGACTCCCGGCATAGAATGAATCCGGAGTCACATTCATTATGCCCATTATTTTAACGTAGTTGTTATCTGCCATAATCATATATCTTTATTGCGACTTTTTTACTAATTGAAAACTGTATCTATCTAACGCAATATCTGTTATTATATTGTTACTGCATTGAATAATCATTGAAACCAATCCGCAGTTTTTTGTGGAGATGATTGTTTCGTATGTCAAAAACAATCAGTGAATTAGCGATATCGGACTTTTTGCCCCTGACATTAATATGCTCGGAGCCTTCGAGAATGTAAATCAACAATGGTGTAATTAGCAAAAAAATGACTATCTTTGTTGTTTCAAAAACTGCATGGAAATGAACAACACTTCGAAAGAATTTGATGCTGTAATTGAACAATGCAAGTCGCTGTTTTGTGCTAAAATGAAGGATTATGGCGCTGCATGGAGAATTTTGAGAACATCTTCTCTCACAGACCAAATATATATCAAAGCCAATAGAATCAGGAATATACAGATGGTCGGCGAACAAAAAATAAGTGACAGCATCACAAATGAGTTTATTGGAATTGTGAATTATTCGGTGATGGCTCTGATTCAATTGGAAAAAGGCACTACCGAAACCATTGACCATAATTTTGACGACCTCGTGGCAGAATATGACAAGTATGTCAGACAGTCGAAAGACCTTATGATGAATAAAAATCATGACTATGGTGAGGCATGGAGAAATATGCGTATCAGCTCAATTGATGATATAATTCTCATGAAATTGCTGAGAGTCAAGCAGATAGAGGATAACGGGGGCAAAACTTCCGTGTCGGAAGGCCTTGCAGCCAACTATTATGACATAATTAATTACGCAGTTTTCGCGTTAATACAGATATTTGAAAAGGGTTTAAATAAATAAGTTTGATATGGAACGATATAATTCATCAAGGACAGCGAGTAAGAGGGATTTACCGGTTTTTATGTCTGTAATTTTGTTTCTGCTTGTGATGGGCACAGCAGTTGCAATATTTTTCATAAAGGATTTCTCCCTTATTTTTCTCGGAGTTTATGCGTTGATATTGATTTTGATATTAGTATGTAATACAAAGATACCGCGTCAGTTAGGTGGAGTCTTCAGAACTCTTGTGGGAGCTTTGTTCCTGTTTTCCGGCTTTGTGAAGGCCGTGGATCCGATAGGGTTCCAATACAAGTTCATCGACTATCTCGAAGCATACCATCTTATGTGGCTTGAGCCGATCTCCCTTGTACTCGTCATATTGGCTTCGGCTTTGGAATTTGTGACTGGTTTTATGCTGTTTTTCGACATCAAGCATAAGATTGCAATTCCTATTGCTACAATCATGATGGCGGGCTTTACTTTGTTGACGCTTAACGATGCCATAAACAACATGGTGCCTGACTGCGGCTGCTTCGGAGAAGCTGTGAAATTGTCCAACTGGCAGACCTTCTATAAAAACCTTACAATAGATTTGGCTCTTGTGATTGTGTGGTTCACTTACAGTCGTATGAAACCATTCGTCTATTCCGGAACTGAAATCGGTTCGATTATTGTTGTGTCGTTGCTGATAATAGGGTTCCAGATTTATTGTCTTGTTTATCTGCCTGTCGTGGATTTCCGTGACTGGAAAGTCGGCAAGAAGATGACTCTCGATGACCCGCTGCCGATTGAATATTGGGTGGATTATTCAAACGACAGTACCGGAGAAATTGTTTCTATGCTTTCGAAAGATATTCCTTATGGTGATTCCGTTTGGATGTCGCATTGGAATTACGTCAACACCCGTACTATTGACAAGAATGTATATACGCACAATGTAATGCTGTTTGATGAAAGCGGCTCGAATGTCACTGCCAATATTCTGGCGAACCCTAACCCGCATATCTTCATAGTTTCCTATGCTCTCAGTGATATTAAGATGAAACATTTCGATGAAATAAAGGATATAATATCATACTGTGATTCACACAATTACGATGTTGAATTCATAACATCCTCCGAGTGGGAGGAAATAGAAAAGTTTGCAGAGGAAAATGATCTTGACGTTATGTTCTATAATGCCGACGACACTGAACTGAAGTCAATGATACGTTCCAATCCAGGCGTTTTGGCAATGAAAAACGGCTATGTGCTTAAGAAATGGAGTCGCAATAACCTGCCTGATTCAGAAGAGTTGGATGAATTATTTAATTAGTTGACAGACAGACAATTGTGATTAATTTCATTCTAAATAGAATTTGGTATGGTATTTTGGTAATGCTTGGCGTGTGCCTTGTGGTGTTTGCCCTGTTTCAGATACTTCCGGGCGATGCCACGAAAATGCTTATGGGTGAACGTACCGATATAAGTACAACTGAAACTATCAGAAAGGAATTGGGACTTAATCAGCCCAAGATGATTCAACTGCTTGGTTATGTGAACGATATGTCACCAATATCCATTTATAACACTACTGATGCCGACAATTTTTTCTATTTGGATGACACGAAATACACGTCATATCTTACACTTATACCGTTTCATTCACGTTCGGTAATTTTGAAGATACCATATCTTAAAAGGTCTTATCAGACACAACGTCCTGTGACGGAGATGATTTCGCAGGCGTTTCCCAAAACTCTTGTAATAGCTTTAATTTCAATGTTTTTTGCTGTAATGTTGGGAATACTGTTTGGCATATCTTCGGCTATTTTCAAGGATACTGTCGTTGACAGAGGGCTTCTTGTGGGTTCGATGTTGGGAATGTCGCTTCCATCCTTTTTTTTCGCAATATTGATTTCTTGGTTGTTGGCATTTCTGCTCGGTGATATCACAGGACTCAATATGACGGGCAGCCTGTTTGAAATTGACGATTACGGTGGTGGTGAGAAATTAGTCCTTGCCAATATGGTGCTTCCTGTTATAACGTTAAGTATAAGGCCGTTAGCGGTGATAACAGAACTTACGCGCTCTTCAATGCTTGATGTGCTTTCGATGGATTACATAGTTACAGCAAAAGCGAAGGGACTTACCCGAAACAGGGTGATTTTCCGTCATGCGCTGAAAAATTCCCTCAACCCTGTGATTACCTCTTCAACCGGATGGCTGGCATCACTTCTTGCCGGCACCGTGTTCGTTGAATATGTCTTCGACTGGAAGGGGATGGGAACGCTGATAGTTGACGCTCTCGAAAAATACGATATGCCAGTGTTGATGGGCTGTATCGTGTTCATTTCCATGATATTGGTGATTTTAAACATACTATCCGACATATTATATGCCGTGGTTGACCCAAAAGTGAAATTATACGAGTAAAAAAAAATCTATAAATTTAAAAATTAATCAAAATGAGAAAGAAAATTGTAGCCGGCAACTGGAAGATGAATAAGGATTACGCAGAGGCCGAAGATTTGTTGTTTGGTCTTAAGGACCGTTTGACTGAGAAACCACAAAGAGACGGTGTTGATGTCATTGTATGTCCTCCGTTCCTGTTCCTTGACCTCGCTTATGATGCAGCCACTGATGAAGATGGTGAGGAATACTATTTCTATCTGGGTGCTCAGAACTGTGCCTCTACTGAAGATGGCGCATATACAGGTGAAGTCAGCGCCAGAATGATTGAATCCATAGGTGCAACCCATGTTATCATCGGTCACTCCGAAAGACGCAAATATTTCAAGGAAAGTTCTGAACAACTGTTTGCAAAAGTCAACCTTGCCCTTGACAATGAGCTTGTTCCGATATTCTGTTGTGGTGAATCTCTTGAAGAAAGGGAGAAGGGTATCCATTTCGATGTCATCAGAAAGCAGCTCGAGGAAGTTGTATTCAAACTCAAAGAATCCGAGTTCAGCAATGTAATCATTGCTTACGAACCTGTTTGGGCTATAGGTACCGGTAAGACTGCTACAACAGAGCAGGCAGAGGAAATGCTGGCATTCATCAGAGGTCTGATAAAGGATAGATATTCCAAGGACATTGCTGAAGATTCATATCTGCTTTATGGTGGCAGCTGCAATGACAAGAATGCGGCTGAACTGTTCGCCTGCCCTGACGTTGACGGCGGCTTGATTGGCGGAGCTGCCTTGGATTTGGAGAAGTTCCTTAAGATTATTTATGCAGCGTAAAACGTTGCATTATGCGATGAATTCGACAGGCTTTTCTGAACGTAATTCATCAATTGTTGAAGCGGGAACAGCTGATTTGAAAACTGCATTTCCAGCGACTAATACGGTGGCACCAGCATCGAAGAGCCGAGAGGCGTTTCCGGTGTTGACGCCACCGTCAATTTCTATGTGACACATTGCGTTGCGCCTTATCATCATGTCCTTGAGCTGACTTATCTTGCGGTATGTGTTCTCGATGAACTTCTGACCGCCGAATCCCGGATTCACCGACATTATCAGCACCATGTCAATATCAGTGATGATGTCTTCAAGAAGATGTATCGGTGTGGCTGGATTGAGTGCGACTCCGGATTTCATACCTGTTTCACGGATGGCGTGAATGGTGCGGTTGAGATGCGTACATGCTTCATAATGAACAGTCAGGATGTCAGCACCGGCTTCCTTGAAAGATTCAATGTACCGCTCCGGCTGCATTATCATCAGATGTACGTCAAGCGGTTTGTCGGTGGTTTTGCGTATGCATTTCAGAATAGGCTGACCGTATGAGATGTTCGGGACAAACATGCCGTCCATGACATCAATGTGCAGCCAGTCGGCATTGTCCACTGATTGTATGGCATCGGCAAGATGACCGAAGTCAGCTGACAGCAGCGATGGAGCAATAAGTCTTTCAGTTCTCATTTTGCTGATTGTTGGTTTAGATTTCTCCTTCTTCCTCCACTTCCTCTTCCTCACCTCTTTCGTAACCGAGAATGCTGAGCATTTCATCAACGGTCTGCTCGTGGCGGAACTCGTAATCGAAGAAATTACCTTTTTCGTCACGATCGATGATGACATGTTTTGGAGAAGGAATCAGACAGTGTTTTATTCCGCCGTAACCGCTCAGTGAATCCTGATATGCGCCTGTATGGAAGAAACCAATGTACAACGGTTCAGGGTCGGAGAGTTTGTAGTCAGGAAGCAGCAGCTGCTGGTTGAAGTCTTCAGTGTTGTAGTAGTCGGAGTGGTCACAGCTGATTCCGCCGATGTTGATTCTCTTGTGCTTGTTGTACCATTTGTTGATTGGCAGAAGAATGAACTTCTCGTTGAGACTCCACGCATCAGGTATTGTGTTCATCAGGCTGTTGTTGACGATATACCATGTCTCATTGTCGTTCTGCTGCTTTACCTCCACGACTTTGAAGATAATGGCACCACTTTCACCGACAGTGAATTTGCCGAATTCAGTCAGGATGTTCGGCTCCTCAACATGTTCGTTGTTGCAGACTTCCTTGATGTTTTTGACGATTTCCTTAATCATGTATTCATAATCGTATTCGAAACCAAGATGGTTGCGTATCGGGAAGCCGCCTCCAATGTCAAAATTCTCAAGGGTGTCGCTGTTTTTCTTAAGTTCGGCATACAATGACACAGCCTTGTTGAAGACCCCCCAGTAGTATATGCTGTCCTTGATTCCTGAATCAACGAAAAAATGAAGCATTTTCATCTCCAAGTTAGGATTCGGCTTGATTTTTTCGTTATAGACTCGCATGATGTCACGGTATGGGAGACCAAGGCGTGAAGTATAGTAAGCCGACTGCGGCTCCTCATCAACAGCCATTCTAACGCCTATTTTAACTTTCTGATTGCGATCATGTTTTATCAGTGTGTCCAATTCGCTTTCGCTGTCAAGCACTATGATTGAATTTGAGAAGCCGAGTTTTTGCAGACGCAAAATCTTTGACAGGTATTCTTCCGACTTGTAACCGTTATGGACTATTATCCTGTTTTTGTTCAGTTCGCCCTTAACATAGAGTTTGAGAATGAGGTCAATATCGAAGGATGATGATGTTTCAAGGTTGACATCATGTTTAACTGCTTCGCTGACGACATGGTAGAAGTGGCAGCATTTTGTGCAGTAACAAAACTGATACTGGCCGGAATAGTTAAATGAGTTGATGGCTCTGTTAAACAGATTGCGGGCTTTTTTTATCTGATCACCAATTTTTGGAAGATAAACCAGCCTGAACGGCGTTCCGTATTTGTTGATGAGATATTGCAGTGATATTCCGTGGAAAGTGAGGTATTCACCGCGCAGATCAAAGCCTTCCTGAGGAAAATAATATGTCTGCTCTATAAGGTTGAAATATGAATTCTGCATTTTAATGTCTTTTCATTTTAAGATTGCAAAGATACAATATAATTTGATAAAAGATTGTTTAAAAGGCGATATATTCTCTTGCGTTTATTGGACGGTTTTCAAACCACAGTTCGAAATGAAGATGCTGCCCCGATGTCAGCTCTCCAGAGTTCCCTGCAATGGCAATAGGTTCACCGGCTCTAACATAGTCGTTGACATTTTTCAGATTTGAAGAATTGTGTTTATAGATGCTTATTAGATTATTTAAATGGCTGATAATTATTACATTGCCTGTTTCGACGGTCCAGCCTGAAAAAATTACAACTCCGTCAAGGGTAGCCTTTACAACGGCACTTTTAGATGGTATGATGTCGGTTCCGTAATGTTTTTTTGCAATGTCCATGGATGAGGAAACAACACCTTCAACAGGAGGGTAGAAATTGATTTCGCTAAGTGTTATGCCTGATTTGGAGAGTATCTGATGATACGGTTTTTGCGGCTTTGAGAATACGATCTCTGTAAGGCTGTCGTTGTAGAATTCAGTAATGTCTTTTTTCTTGGTTGACTTCGGTGAAATGCTGTAATTCTGTGGGCTGTCGTTGCCGGAAAGTATTTTTTTTATGTTTTCTATATATTTTGTGTTGTTGTCTATTACCTTGTTGAGGCTGTCGGTTTCTTCCCTCAGTTGAATGATTTCCTTATCCAATGGTGATGCCGGCAGGAGTTTCTGGATAGATGTGAATCCGATTATCAGAAATGACAGGAAGAAGTTTATGATGAATACAGCCACAGCAATGGCTGTTATCTTAAGTGTTTTTTTGGTTTTCTCAGACATAATGTTATTTTCTTGTTGAGATTTTCGCTGCAAATATCGACAAAAATTGGAAAAAATAAAATAAATTTGCTTTTTTAAAGTTTATATAGAGTGGAAAAGAAAACTTTATTCAAATATATAATATATTTTGTTGTACTGCTGATAGTTACATCTTGTTCTACCAAGAAGGACACGACACTCAGACGCGGATTCCACAATATGACGTCGCATTACAACGGCTATTGGAATGCCCGGGAAAATGTCGAGACAGCTGTTGATAATATGATAAAATCAGGCTCGGATAATTATCTGACTACGCTTACTGTCAATTATTACGGTAATAAAAAGGAATCTCAGAGTTTGAAATCGAGCATGGACAAGTCAATTGAGAAAGCGTATGTGATGATTCGCAGGCATTCAATGGTTTTCGGCGGTGAGGAAAAGGTCAAATGGATTGATGACTGTTATTTTCTTATAGGTCAGTGCTATTTCTATGAAAAGGATTTCAACAATGCCCGCCGTATTTTCCAGTATGTGATTACCACATACGAAAAGAACAATATTGTTTATGATGCAAAGCTTTGGCTTGCAATGACTTATACTCAAAACAAGGAATTTGAAAAAGCGGCTAATGTTTTGGAGGAACTTCAGAAACCGGTTGAGGATTTGCTTACATCCACCGAAACCCGCCGCCAGTATCCCATAGCTTATGCCGATTATTACATTCTTCAGGAAAAGAACAGTGAGGCCATACCTTATCTTGAAGAGACAGTTCTTCTCAACAAGTACAATCGTAGGGCAAAACAACGTGCAAACTTCATACTCGGACAAATAAATCAGGAGTTGGAGAACTATACTGAGGCTTCGGATTATTACAAAAATTCCACGAAGGGACCTGATTTCCGTATCACTTTCAATTCGAAGATACGGATGGCACAATGTACTGATATCGGCAATACGGCAAAGGTGCTCCGTTCATTGCAGAAAATGCTGAAGGAGGGCAAATATGCCGAATACAAGGACCAGATTTACTTTGCTCTTGCTGAAATTGCAAGAAGAAACGGCGATACTACCAAACTGATTGAAAATCTTGCACTCAGTGTCCAGACAAGTGTTTCAAACGATTATCAGAAGGCGATGTCATCGCAACAGCTCGCCGATTTGTATTTCCAGTCAAAAAAATACATCCAGTCGCAGCCTTATTACGATACGACTATCCAATTCCTTCCGCAGGATTATCCAAATTATGTGGAACTTAAGGAAAAGGCGGCTGTGTTGGACAAACTCGTTGAAAACTTGAAGATTGTGCAGATTGAAGACAGTCTCCAGTTTGTTGCCAGAATGGATCCTACAAAAAGAGGGGCAATGATAGATTCTATAATTGCTGAAATCGAGGAACAGGAGAGAATCAATAAGGAACTCGAAATGCAGCGTCAGAGGGCTTATTCAAATTCTCTTATGACACAGTATGAGAACCAACAGACACAAAACAGGTTGGGAACTTCCGTGTCATGGTATTTCTACGGTTCTCAGACTGTTAGTGCGGGTATTTCCGATTTCAAGAAGAAATGGGGTGACAGAAAATATGAGGACTTGTGGGTTTTCCGGGATAAACATGCACTGTCGTGGGATGACCTTGGCAATGTCGATACAACTTCAGTGGATACTACAGCTATGGCTTCGATAGTCACTGACCCGAAGGATCCTCAGTTTTACCTGCAGAACCTGCCTCTCACCGAAGAGCAGATGGCGGCTTCGAACAAGAAGATTGAAGATGCGTTGTATCAGGCTGGATTTATTGCAATGGACCAGTTGAGCGACTACAAACTTTCGAATGAGTGTTTCGACCAGTTGGTTGTAAGATATCCTGAAACCGATCATAAACTCACGGCTTACATCATGATGTATCTGAATTGTCGGGAAACCTCTGATGAAGCCTGTATGACGCAGCTTGGCGCTGCAATTCAGAACGAATACCCTGAGAGTGATTTTGCCCATCTTTTGCGCGACCCTTCGTATCTTGTCGTTATGACTGACAGACTTGAGGCTGCGGACAATCTTTATAGTGACACTTATTCTGCATTCGATGATAAGATGTACGATTTGGTGGATCTTTTCGCGGAGGAAAGCACTGAACTCGAAGATAAGAAGCACATGGCCAGATTCTTGTATCTGTCATCACTTTCCCGACTTATCCAGAATGGTGAAACTGACACTCTCGCAATTGGCCAGCTGAAGACCATTACCAAGGATTTTTCAGGTGAAGAGGTGTCAACGCTTGCGGCTGACCTTTTGAAATATCTCGTTCCGGAAGAGGAACCGGTTCTTGATTCTGTAACAATGGCGCAGGTTGCTGAGGAAAAAGCCCAGCAGGAAGCCCTCAAAAAAGAAGTGTCGTTGTATAAATACGTATGCAAGGCCAATTACTTCTATGTGCTCCTCGTGAAGTCCTCCGCCAATGTGAAGGCTATTTCAACCCGTGTCTCCGACTATCTGATACGTTATCACAAACTTGACCAACTGTCTTCTGTCGCACGACTGCTCAATGATGATTATGATATGATTACTGTGTCAACGTTCCCTGATTGCAACAAGGCTATGGAATTCTATGACAACGCGGTGATTAACAATTATATATATTCCGGACTTAATCCAGATGACTATTATCACTTTGTGATATCTCAGGAAAACTATCCGGTGTTTTACAAGAGCAAGAATATTGAGGCTTACCTGATTTTCTTCAATGATAAGTTGATGACAGGCAAAGACACTAATCCTTAATGAAATGATAAAAAATATAGATTCAATAAATACAGTTGCCGAAGATTTCTCGGGAGAAGAAAGAAATAAGGGTTATGAAGGTTTGAGGAACCTTTATGATGAAGATACCATCGAAAAACTCAAATATCATTATAAGGAAATTCTGAAGCTGCTCGGTGAGAATCCTGAAAGGGAAGGACTTCTTAAAACCCCTGAAAGAATCAGCCGTGCCATGCTTTTCTGCACTTACGGATATCATACCGAACCTAAGCAGATCCTGGCTTCTGCAATGTTTCAGGAAGATTATCAGCAGATGGTTATAGTCAAGGATATAGAAATATATTCCATCTGTGAGCATCACATGCTGCCGTTTATCGGGAAAGCCCATGTGGGCTATATTCCGAGAAATCATATTGTGGGTCTGAGCAAAATCGCACGTGTTGTGGATGCTTATGCGAGAAGGCTGCAAGTTCAGGAACGACTTACCACAGAGATAAAGAATGTGATTGCTGAAACACTCGATCCGCTGGGAGTTGGCGTCGTCATTGAAGCACAGCATACCTGCATGTCTATGCGCGGCATCCAAAAACAGAATTCCGTGACCACGACTTCAGATTTCATGGGAGCCTTCCTCCGTAAGGAAACCCGTGAGGAATTTATGCATCTTATTGGAACTGAATTACATTGATACGTACTTTATAATTGTTTGATTAAATGAAAGCATATATTTTCCCCGGACAGGGAGCACAATATTCAGGAATGGGTAAAGACCTTTATGAGTCTTCGTCCGTTGCCAAAAAGTTGTTTAAGACTGCCAATGATGTTCTGGACTTTGACATTGCAAAAATCATGTTTGAAGGAACTGAGGAGGAACTTGTCCAAACTAAGGTGACGCAGCCGGCAATATACATTCATTCTGTTATCCTCGCCAAGGTTAAAAAAGATTTGTTCAAACCTGATATGGTTGCCGGTCATTCCTTGGGCGAATTTTCAGCATTGGCAGCTATTGACGGACTTTCTTTTGAAGACGGGCTGAAACTCGTTTCAAAGCGTGCAATGCTCATGCAAAAAGCTTGCGAAGCCGAGCCTTCCACAATGGCTGCAGTCCTTAAAATGGAAGCATCCGTGCTCGAAAGAATTCTCATGACTATAACTGATGACACTGTTGTCGCTGCCAATTATAACACTCCGGAACAGATAGTTATCTCAGGTACCATTACCGGCATAGAAAAGGCTACGGAGCTGATAAAAAAGGCCAATGGGCGTGTGTTACCGCTGAAAGTCGGTGGCGCTTTCCATTCACCGCTTATGCAGCCTGCCCATGACGAACTCAGCGAAGCAATCATGGCAACAGATGTCAATATGCCTAATTGCCCAATATATCAGAATGTAAACGGCCAGCCAGTCAGAAATCCTGATATCATCAAATCAAATCTGGTTAAACAGCTCACCTCTCCAGTCCGATGGACCCAGACCATTCAGAATATGCTTGCTGCCGGAGCCAGCTCATTTACAGAAGTTGGCCCTGGAACTGCTTTGCAGGGTATGGTCAGGAGAATTAAAAGCGATGTGGAGACAAATTCCTTGTAAAAATGAAAAAATCTCTTGCAATTGTCGGTGCTACCGGTGTGGTTGGCACTGTTGTGCTGAAAGTGTTGGAGGAGTTTAACCTCGACTTTGAGACCATTATTCCAGTTGCTTCCTCCAAGTCGGTCGGCAAATACGTCACATGCTTCGGAAGGAGGCTGCAGGTTACAGATCCCGACAGCGCTGTCGCTATGAAACCGGATTTTGCAATATTTTCGGCAGGAAAGGTTGTGTCAAAGAAATATGCACCTCTTTTTGCAGAAGTCGGAACCATCGTAATTGACAATTCATCTGCATGGCGCATGGATAAGGATATTCCGCTTGTGGTGCCCGAAATCAACAGTTACGCTATCGGAAACAGTCACATAATTGCAAACCCGAACTGTTCAACTATCCAGATGGTGCTTGCCTTGTCAAAGCTTCATGAAAGACTGAAAATAAAACGAATAGTGGTTTCAACATACCAGTCTGTCTCAGGTTCCGGTAAAAAGGGTCTTGACCAGCTGCAGAATGAAATTAATGGAAACGAATTTCGTGAAATGGCTTATCATTATCCGATATTCTGCAATGTGATTCCTCATGCGGGCGAGTTTCTTGACAATGGATATACCGATGAGGAAATGAAACTTGTAAATGAGACAAAAAAGATTTTAAATGACTATTCAATAGAGGTGTCAGCCACTGCCGCGCGTGTGCCCGTCACAGGAGGCCATTCGGAATCTGTCAATGTTGAATTTCACAATGATTTTGACATTCAGCTGGTTTACGACTTGCTTGCCGATACTCCTGGAGTTACAGTGATTGACAATCCTTCCGACAACAAGTATCCTATGCCACTGTTTTCTAAAGGTAAGAATGATGTCTTCGTTGGAAGAATCAGAAAAGATTTGTTTCAACCTAAAACATTGAATATGTGGGTTGTATCTGATAATCTCCGAAAGGGTGCTGCCACTAATGCAGTCCAGATTCTTCAGACTTTGCTATGAAATATTTTAGCGATATAACCAATGTCAACCTAAGTGACACAATAGTTACTGTAGGCGTGTTCGATGGCATTCATCTAGGACACCGTGCTATTCTAAGCAGGATGAATGATACTAAGGCATCTTGCGGCGGTGAAATTGTCGTTATCACATTCAATCCTCATCCGCGTGAGGTAATAGAAGGTAATGGGTTGAGATTCAATTATATAAATTCCAAAGGACGCAAGATTCACATAATGGCGAATTTAGGTGTTGACGTGTTGATTGACATCCCTTTCACGCCTAAGCTGTCAATGATGTCATCGTATGATTTTCTGAATGAGTACATCATAAGCCATCTGCATCCGTCGCATATTGTAGTTGGTTACGATTGTCATTTCGGGCATGACGATTTCTCAACAATGGAGCTGCTTTCCGCTGAAAGTAAAAAGTGGGGATACAAAGTGATTCAGGTGCTTCCTTACATGTACAACGGACAGATTGTAAGCTCATCGTTGATACGTAAGGCTCTGAATGTCGGTGATGTGGAGACTGCAAACAAGATGCTCGGTTACGAGTACAACATCTATGGTCAGGTTATCTATGGTCAGCAGATAGGGCGTACCATGGGGTTTCCTACTGCAAATCTGTTTCTCGAAAATGACATGAAGCTCATCACAGCCAATGGTGTGTATGCCTGTCGTGTAAAATGGCATGGCAATATGTATATAGGTATGTGCAACATTGGTTTCCGTCCGACTGTCAATGGCAAGGAAGTTACTATTGAAGTCAATATTTTTGATTTCGATGAAGAGATTTATGGTGAGAACATCTGTGTGTTTTTCTGCAAAAGAATGCGTGACGAAGTCAAATTCAACGGGTTGGAAAATTTAAAGAAACAGCTTGAGATCGACAGAGAGGATATCAGGCGTTATTTTGCACAATAAAAAAGCCAGTTTCCACTGGCTTTTTGCGATCCCAAGAAGAATCGAACTCCCATCTCAAGAACCGGAATCTTGCATTTTATCCATTAAACTATGGGACCGTTATTTGTGTTTTCATCGTCTTTTGTGATTATTGCCAACGTTTTCTGTGAGGCAATCTGTTCGGCTCCTTTAATATTGTAATCGCTTCCTATTTCCATCGGCTTGCCATCAATAAACACTCTCACCACATACACCTTGCTTTTTTTGTCGTATTGTGTGTCAATTACCTTATAATCAAGTTCATGCTTGTTTTTTTGTGACCATTCGAGCAACTGGCTTTTGAAGTTGTTGTTTTGGCTTTCCAATTCATGCATGTCAAAGTTCAGGTTTATTATGCGTTTGAGGACTTTTTTTGAGAATTCGAAACCTTTGTCGATGTATATTGCACCAAATAAGGCTTCGAATGCATCGCCTTCGATTGATTTGGACCTTATATCGTGCTGATGCTGAACGAGTTTGTCGATTCCCAAGTGAATAGACAGCTTGTTCAGTTGTGAGCGGCTAACAATCTTGGATCTCATTTCCGACATAAATCCTTCGTTTTTGTAAGGGAAGGATTTAAAGACGATGTCAGCGACTATAGCACCGATGATGGCGTCGCCAAGAAATTCGAGGCGTTCGTTGTTTAAAACCATATTGTGCTGTTTTGCTGATATTTCCAATGGTGCCGATTTGTGATGAAGAGCGACTTTATAAGGCATAATATTAGAAGGGTAGAATCCGAATATGCTGTAAATTGCTATATATAATTCTTTGTCGGAAGTCCAGGAATGGGATAATTGACGAAACAGACTTAAAATACCCACTACTTGAATTTTTTGAAGATTATGGCTGCGTTGTGTCCTCCAAGTCCGAAAGAATTGTTCATCACGCAGTTTATTTTGCGTTTCTTTGCCTTATTGAGAATAAAATAAAAACCTTCACCTATTTCGGGGTCAACGGAAGTGTTGTTAATGGTAGGGGGAACTATAGCGTTGCAGAGTGATAAGATTGAAATTATGGATTCCACTGCGCCTGAAGCCCCGAGAAGATATCCCGTCATTGACTTGGTGGAAGTGACATAAATTTTGGAAAGAACATCTCCGAAAAGGTTCTTTATTGCTCGTGTTTCGGAGAGATCGCCATCTTTTGTGCCGCTGGCGTGCGCATTGATGTGGTTGATGTCGGAAATGTCCATGCCTGCGCTTGCAATTGCCAACTTCATGGCATTATATTGAGATTCACCTTTTGGATCCGGATTTGTCGTGTTGACATTGTCGTTGGAGTAGCCGGTGCCAACTATTTCCGCATAAATGGTGGCATTTCGAGCCACAGCGTGGTCAAGGCTTTCAATTACGAGAGCACCTGCACCTTCACCGATTACGAAACCGTCTCTGTCGGTATCAAATGGACGTGATGCCGTTGCATAGTCGTCATTGCGTGTGGATAATGCTTTCATTGCGCTGAAGGCACCTATTCCTATTGGGGAAATTGGTGCTTCTGAGCCTCCCACTATAAACACGTCGGCAACATTATAGGCGATTTTCCTGTATGCGTTTATGATTGCATTAGAACTTGAGGCGCATCCTGAAACGGTTACGTAGGACGGGCCTTCAAATTTGTATTTCTGTGCAATCATTCCCGGCACGGAATCAAACATGATTTTTGTGAAGAGGTTAGGGCTGAAACGCGGTGTGCCGTCACCCGTGTTGAAATCGCTGATTTCAACCATAAGGGTTTCCAGACCGCCTATGGTTGACCCCCAAATGACTCCGCATCTGCTGCGGTCGAGTTTGTCGATTACAATCTTTGACCTTTTGACGGCTTCGTCAGATGCGACCAGGGCATACTGCTGAAACAGATTGTACTTGCGTACTTCTTTCTTGTCAAAATAATTTAGGGGGTTGTAATCTTTAAGTTCGCAGGCAATGTGCGTTTTGAATTTAGTTGTGTCAAAACGGGTGATTTCGTTGGTGCCACTAACTCCCTTAGTAACATTTTCCCATGTTTCATCGGCAGTGTTTCCTAAGGGAGTGAGCGCGCCGTACCCCGTTACAACAACTCTTCTCTGAGTCATTTTAATTTAGGTATGATGATGAAGTTTGATTTTATTTTTCTGCCAAATGCTTTTCAATGTAATTTATGGCATCACCTACTGTGTTGATTTCGCCAGCTATGTCATCAGGTATCTCCAATCCGAATGTCTTTTCAAAATTCATGATTAAGTCAACCTGATCCAATGAATCAGCACCTAAATCATTAGTAAAACTTGCCTCAAGAGTAACATCATCTTTCGATGCACCTAATTGGTCAATAATCATTGCTTTTACTTTTTCTTCTATTTCTTTTCTTTCCATTTTTTTCTTGTTTTAGATTGAAATATTCTTTACAAAAGAATTTTTTGCAAAGGTCGTAATTTTTTTTCAAAAAAATGTTTTTTTATTTCAAAAGTTTTACACAGGGTATTTGAAAATGGATTACCTTTGCATTTTAAATATATTGATATGAAGCGTATTTTGTGTTATTATAATAAGGTATTGCTGTCCGTATTATTAATACTGTCTCTCGTTGCCTGCCAAAAAATGGAAATCAGGGACGTGGAATATGACGGCATTTGGGCTGTTCCTCTTGCACATACGCGTATTAGCACTGAACGGCTGCTGTATAGTTTTATCGATTCTTCGTTATTAGAACGCGATGACACCACTAATCTGGTAAAACTGGTCTATTCCAGAAATTTAGGTTCCATTGATCTCAATGACTTACAATCTTCACTGCTTAATGTTGACACCTCACTTCATATCTCGGCGTCGAAAAGTTTCCCGGATATTCCGGGTACTGGTGCGTGTAATTTTTATTATCGTGACACGTTGCTGATTAACCTGAATGATTTTACCGATGAATTGAACGTTACACTTGATTCACTTTACTTGAACGCTGGGGCATTTGGCTGTATGGTGGATTTTGATCTTCCTGAAGAGTGGAACTGGAGTATTGTTGTGTTCTCCGACAACCTGAAAATAAACGGCAACAGGTTTTCCTGTAAATTTGGCAAGGACTCCAATTCAGTTAATATCTCTATGGCGGATTTCGGTTTTTTTCCTACCGATGGAAGTGAAATGATCTTCGTGTCTGACCTTACGCTTACTGTTGTGGGGCCTTGTCCTGCTGATACTGTCAGTTTCGGTATGGATGTCTCATTCTCCGGTTTTGGCATCGACAGAATGTTTGGCGATTTCAGCGGATTGAGCTATACATACGCCAACAGTATGGATTTTGATTTTGAGATACCAGTTGATGATTGGGCATTCTATGGGACGAAACTGCTGGTTAATCTTGTGACGAACGTGGGTTCAGCCTTCAAACTCACTTTCGATGAACTCAACCTGTCGAATGCTTCGGGGGCAACACTTAGCCTCATCGAACCTGGTGAGATGTTTGAATTCAAATGCCCGTCACAATTCGAAGAATACGTGATTGACGAGATTTCATTGGATGTGCCTCCGGATTTGTTTGCATTCGAAGCCAACAGACTGGATTTTGCGATTAAACTCGAAACGGTGGAAGATAACATCAAGGACTATATGACCAGTAACTCCCGGATTTACAGTGGCGTTTCTGTTGAAGTTCCAATGCAACTCAGAATTGGTGAAACAGAAGTCACTGATACATTGTCTTTTAATGGATTGGGACTGGAAGAATCGACAGCAAGGATGATGAATATGATTGATAACTGTGATATCTTTATTGACATAGAAAATTCAATACCTATGGATTTGTCGATGATGTTTGTATTTCTTGACAGTACCCTCAATGTGATAGATACGGCTTTCGGAGAGATGGTTAATATCAAATCTGCCGTCGTGGATTCGGATACGCATGATGTGATTTCACCTACGATTTCAAGTTTGACATGGAACCTGACTCCTGAAAAGACCATGGAAATCAATGACGCGCGTATGATATACTTGGTCGGCAGGATTAACACTACCGCAGGTGAGGAGTATGTAAAGATACGGTATGATGGCGCTCTCGACGTATCTCTCAGATCCAGGATAAAATTCAACGATATTGAATTAAACAATTAGGAGGACAGGTCTATGAAACGAATAGTATTATCTGCTGCCTTATTTTTGATTTTCCTGATTGCCTATTCACAGGATAATACTGCTATTTATCTTATGAAGAACAATACTGAAAATCTGGCTTTTAATCCGGCAAATCCGGTTACACACAACTATTATATTAATATCCCTGTGCTCGGCAACTTTTCGGCAACTGGCAGGATGCCGTTCTCGTATAACAATCTGTTCCGCACGAATGATGACAATTCATTGACTGTCACTCCACGAAATATGTATAATGTGCTGAAAAAGAATAATGTGGTTTCAGCAAGCGTGAACGATAAAATTATCGGTGGCGGTTTTAGAGTCAATAATACATTTTTCGATATAGGCCTCAGTTTTAAGACAGATTTCAATATGTTGATTCCTAAGGAACTGGTTGGTCTGATTGTCAATGGGAATGCTTATTATGCCGACAAAAATGAAACTTTGGTCTTTGACAACATGTATGTCAATTTAAACAGCTATGTTGAATTTGGTGTAGGAGTACAGCAGACTTTTAGTGATAAACTCATAGTTGGCATCAGACCTAAGTTCTTGCTTGGTTTGGCAAATGTTGAGACCAGGAAATTGAATGCGACATTCTATACTTCCCCCGAATATGATTCAATTTGGGTAAAGGAAGATATTTTGTTGAAGTCGAGTTGCCTGTATGATTACATCAACAAGAACGGTATCGGCAAATTCTTTGGCAATCGAGGCTTTGCCTTTGACCTTGGAGTCACTTATAAGATAAATGACCAATTCAGCATCGGAGCGAGTATTCTTGATTTAGGAGTAATTTGGTGGAATTCAAACGATTATGAATTTAAGGCTGATGGGGAGGTGGCATTCAAAGGCATTGAACTGGACTTATTGCAACAAAATTTAAGTTTACAGGGAGAATTGGATTCGCTTGCCAAGATTTTGAATATCAAGACTGAGGAAATTCCGAAATACACTACACATACAAATTCCAAAGTGTTGCTTCAGGGCAATTATGATATTAATGAAATTCACCGTATTTCAGCATCTGCAAGGCTTGACTTCATCGAAACCCAACAATATCCTTATTTTTCTGTCGCCTATGTTTGCAATCCGACAAGATGGTTTGAAGTCGTAGCCAATACATATTATTATAGGCAAATGTTCAATTTGGGCACAGCCTTGGGGTTTTCCCTTGGACCTTTTTATCTCAATATGTCCGTTGCCACATTGTTGAGTGTGAACCGGCTGGAGAATGTCAAGGCCTTCAGCGCCGGTATTGGTATGTCTTTCGTTTGGTAGTGATGCGTTGCCGCAGTGGCATGTCTTGGTCTGCACAAGACGAGGAGCACCAGCACTATCTGCGCGATGAGTATCAGAGGAATGCCGTATCTGAACTTCTTATGCAGGGTCTTGTGGTGCCAGACTTTCATTCCTAACCATGCTCCGATGCTACCGCCAAGAACCGCCATCATCAATAAAGCTGCCTCTGAGATTCTCCACTTGGACTTCTTCGCTTTCCGCTTGTCGATACCGTACATGAAGAAAGCAACCATGTTGATGACAGCGAGGTAGATGATGGCAATATGTAGGTGGTTCTGGTCGTTCATTCAGCACTTTTAAATCTGGGTCATGTGATAGCCCATCCTTTTCAACTGCATATAGGCTCCCATCAGGTAGAGCTGATGCAGACATGAAACGTAAGCATTGAAAGCCTCTTTGGTACCAGGCTCGATGCGCTGGTGCATCAGAGCATTATAGACTCGTGAGGCGCATTCGCCTACCAGTTTTTCCAGCATTGTATATTCAATGCCACTCAACAACAGCACATCTTCACGGATATATTCGTCCATGCTGTCATATCCTTTTTTGTCTCGCAAGTAGGCATAGAGGTCTTCTATCTTCGAGTATAATTCCCATTCAGCATCCCAGAATTTAGCGATGGCCATACCAATATACATCATCCAGCCAAGGGAAGCAGACGGGAAATCATTGAACTCCCTGATGCCGTCGAGAATGTAAGCTTTTGCTATCTGCTCCCATTTCTCTTCAACATCGGGACACTCAGGCAGACGTTCATCAACTTCTTTCATAGACAGGAGAAACTGGTGCAAGTCTTGGTGTAGTTGTTCCTCAAATTGTTCCATAAGAATCTTATTCTTTCAATTTGGATACAAAATTACTCAATTTTCATTAAAATAATTGCCGAAATAACACACATTCACTTTCGAAATGGCAGATGTAGGCCTTATTTTTGTCCATTGGCTTGTCGGATGCGGTGTTGGCTATGAAAGAAGGGTATGATTTGGATGTGAAGATGCGTCATTATGGATATAACCATAGTTACCACCGATGCACCAATCATATCCCTGTGGATGCAAGTTGATATTTCAAAACCATGATGTATCGGTATAATTATATTTTGGTATTTCAAATTGATTTAATTTTTGTATGAGAAGAACCATTTAAATGTGATTGATATATTATGAAATAACATAGTATTGATTATTTGTTTTTTTGTGTATTTTTGCCATGAATTATTATTTGATAATTATGAAAAGATTGTTTTTGGTAGTCCTTGCATCAGTGGTTTTGTTTTTTAGTGGTTGTATGACTTTATCACCTCCGATAGTCACTTTCCATTCACCACTTGAAGGCTATAAATATGTTTATATAGTGCCTACATCAGAGAAATCATCTGTTGTTGGTGTATATAGTGGCGGATATGGTATTTATGGTGTTACTACATCATACAGTGCTAACCCGGCAGATTTGATTTCAGGTTATTTTCTTGAAAGAGGATATACGAGAATACCAGAAATTAACCTCGAAACCGCCAGCAGCACATTAGTTGTAAATTATGGAGAAACTGAAAGTGGGTATATTAATCTTGGCCGCAAAGTAGGTATAATCATTCAGATTATTTCAGCCCAAACGAACGATGTAATCTGTGTTTGCAAAGGTGAGGGAGAGGGAGACAATGATGCTGCTGCCGTTAGAAATGCCGTAAATCGGTGTATGGATAGTATCTTTGGCAAAAGTAACCAGCAAAAGACCGATTGAGGGCATTTTTGCATCCATAATTAGGATGGTTTATGAGGAAAGGTAAGTTCATTGTCTATGCGGTTGTCGTGATGGCGGCTGTCGCATTGCGGCAGCCGCACACCTTGGCAGCCGCAAAGAACCAGCGCATCCTAATTTGGACACTCTGGTAACCCGGAAAGCAGTACGGTGAAAAAAAGAGAAAGACACTGATAATCAAAAAGATTGTCGGTGTCTTTCTTTGTATTTCGGGGTAATTTTACCCCTTTCCAAGTGGAGCTGGCGGGAGTCGAACCCGCGTCCAAACAACTAACAAAAGTGCTTTCTACATGCTTAGTAAGTTGTTGATTGTCGGGAAAAGCCCGGAAACTCACATCCAAACTCCTCCTTATCCTCTTAATCTTACAACAGTGTCAAGGCTCCACTGTTGCCAGCCCGAAATTTCGCGCACCCCGTAACCGGACCGGAATCAGGCATCTCCATCCGCGGAATGTCTCGTCGCCGCACCTTGTGCAGCGATTAAGCATAAGTTTACTAAACCTTCAACTTACGCAGCAAGAGCGTAGTTATATTCGCCGTTTATTGTTTTGATGAGGTTGTTTACGGGATTCATCATCGTCACCCGGCATGCTTACAAATCCATTATCATTGCTGTCAAAACCGAGCAGCCCCAATTTTGCGCATTTCTGTATTCCTATCAAAAATCATACCAATATGCCCTTTTATGTGGCCTTATTCCTTATCGGTTTAGGCATTCTTTGCACCAGTGTCCGCCTTTTACTATCAGTTTGGGCGATGCCTCAAAGATATGAGCGCTTTCACATTGCCACTTCAGTTTGGTGACCATGTCTCCTTTTGTCATTTTTGGGGAAAGACATCTGCCACCTCTTTCTTCTGCAATAGCTTGCATATCAGCGAGTTCATATTCGTCGTCAGGCTTTAAGGTGTTGAATTTCTGTGTGTTGCCATATTGTAAATCTTCTGTCTTATATGCTTTGCCGGAAGCCCAGACATACTTTGTGCGATCAAGCTGCTTCCATGAAGGTATTTCCTCCCAGTCCTTGTAACTTCCGAAATAGGCTTTGATATGTTCTTTGTCGTTGTTTATTATCCATGTCATAGTGCCTAACATTTTGTGATGCGCAAGATGTTTCATTGCCAATTTGACAATGTGTGGAAATACTTTCGACAATGAGAAGATGAAAGGAACCCTTCTTCCAATTGATTCAAAGTAATCATCTTTGGAAACGTTGCTCCTGAAATGAAGGATGTCTTCAAGCACATCGGAATCATTGTACCATTGTCCGTGGAAATTTTGCAGCGCAAACCAGTTGGCATTGAATATTGCTTCCGGTTTCGGACATCTCAAGGCTTTGAGCAGACGACATTCAAATTCATAATTCGTCATTCTGAAATCCTTGCCGCTGCTTACGTTGTAGAAATTGTTCCAAAAACTGTCCGGGACTGAATCCTGGCAGATATTTGCAAGAAGACGTCCCGAATCCTCTACTGTAACCCATTCGAGACATCCCTGTAATGGAACATGAAAAATGGTAGGAGTGTATCCGTTTTTGATAATTTCAGGATATAATATGCTGGTTTGTCGAAGACTCACCCAATGCTTAATTCCCGATTCGACAATAATGCGTTCGGCTTCGACTTTGGAAGCTGCATATTGGTCAAAATCAGCGGCTTTTATTCTGTCACCTATTTGCCCATACACATTAGGCCAGTTGTAAAATCCTGTTTGAGAAACAGAACCTATATACACCAATTTTATGTCATCAGCATTTGGCTGTGACAATATGGCATCGACAATATTCTTGGCAGCGCCCACATTGACTTTGTAAGTTTCTTCAGGATGGAAATCGGCGTTGGGCGAGACCATACCCCCAACGTGCAGAACATAGTCAGAGTCTGTGACGCTTTTCAGAACGTCATCGTAATTCGTGAGGTCGCCCCAAATGATTTCCACTGAAGGATTATTATGTAGGTATTGAAGCTTCTTCTTGTTTTTTTTTGAAGGACGGACTAACAGCTTGATCTTGAAATTGTTTTGTTTAAGCAACTCCTTGAGTCCGGCAGCCCCCATGGTCCCGGTCGCACCAGTCAGCAATACTGTTTTCATAGCGTTCCTGATTATTTCGGCCTGTAATGTGATTCGTTTAATATCTCTTGTGAGTCAGACAGCTGCATCAACTGAGAAATGTCAATGTTTTCGTTTTTACAATAATTTGAGACGATTTTCCAGCCAATCCACCTTCCAAGCGAGGATGGCGAATCGTGTGAAAAAAGAGAAGTGAACGGCCCGTCATCGATGAACTTGCGTATGAGGACGATGTCGGTGGAAAAGAGTTTCTCATCTGATACAAGATATTTCCATACTGCTGCTTCGTTGTGTTTGCACCATTCCATCTGTGATGAAGTGTATCCCAGCAAAGTTGTGTCGGCGATATCAGGAATCATCCTTTTTGTGAATTCGATATTTTTTCCGTAATATATCATCCAGTCTATGAGCTTATTACAATGTGATTCGTCAATGTTTAGTGCGTCAGCGATTTCCATCATGCAGTCCTTGGCTAAATAATCCCGGTCGTAACGCCGTGTCTTATACATCGGCATACCTATTTCGCGATATAATTCATAGTCTTTTCCAAGGTACATGTCAAGTGCAATGATAAGCATGTCATCGTTGTAGATGACCGGGTACTCGTAGTCTATGCCGGATATGTACGTATAGATGGTGGGAGTTTGCAAATTAGGGTAGTAGTGCTTCAGGTGGTTGAGTGCATCGTTCAGTTCCCTGAAGGAATTTTTTGGAGGAAAAACTTTTCGGCTGTCTTCTGTAATCCTTGCGATGAAAGGGTCCGACAGGAATTCGCTTATGTGGTGGATTCCAGAGGTGTCACTCTTTACGTCCCCAAGAAAGACAGAATATTTGTCGGAAATTGAAATCAGTCCGTTTACAAAATCGTTGGTGTCGATACTTGCCAGGTCGATGTCATAACGGTTGACCTGCATGGTGACAATGTCCTGTGGAGCCAGTTTTATCTTGTAGTTGTTGGCATTATGTCTGCAGGCTGTCAGCAGTGTCACGAAAATGAGTAATATAGGAATAAGGCGTTTCATCGGTTCAATATGCCATTGTGTTATGTCTGCAAAAATACGCATTTTCTTTTTTCTTGCAACCCCAGCTCACATTTTCGATGTGACTTTTCCTGAAAATTGCTGACAGATTCGGGAGCAATCACGTTTTTTTCTTAATTTTGCCCTGTTACTCACTCAAAGCCCATTTGGGTCAGGTGAGCGACAAATATATTGAGAAAGACATTGAACTGACGTTTTATCTACGATGCATTAATGCCAATTGAATATGAGAAAGTTTCAAAAGTTAGCATTCATCATGCTAATGACAGCGATGGTGTTCGCTGCAGGATGTGGTGGCGGTCCCAATGACCATGACTACGTTGACCTCGGTCTGCCGAGCGGCACTTTGTGGGCTACCTGCAATGTTGGTGCGTCAACTCCCGAAGGTTATGGCGACTATTTCGCTTGGGGCGAGACCCAACCGAAGACCGTTTACAGCTGGAGTACCTACAAGTACTGCAACGGTGGTTATGACAAGCTCACGAAATATTGCAAGGAGTCTGATTATGGCAACAACGGCTTCAACGACAACCTGACCACCTTGGAGCCGAGTGATGATGCGGCCACAGCCAACTGGGGCAGCGACTGGTGCCTGCCATCAGCTGACCAATGGAGAGAATTGCTGGACAATACCAATGTTGCATGGACGACCCAAAATGGTGTGAACGGCAGACTCTTCACCGCGAGCAACGGTCACAGTCTCTTCCTGCCCGCAGCGGGCTTCTGTTGGGACGACGAGCTCGGCGACGTTGGCTCGTACGGCGACTACTGGTCGAGTTCGCTCGGCACGGACTCCCCAAACGGGGCGTGGCTCTTCTACTTCGGTTTGGACTACTACATCGTGTACAACGACATCCGCCGCGACGGTCGGTCTGTCCGCGCAGTGCGCTCCGCGCGTCAGAACTAACCCCAGCTTACATTTAGATGTGACTTTTCCTGAAAATTGTTGACAGATTTGGGAGCAATTACGTTTTTTTTCTTAATTTTGTCCTGTCACTTGCATAAAGTCCATTTGGGTCAAGTGAGCGACAAATATATTGAGAAAGATATTGAACTGACGTTTTATATACGATTCATTAATACCAATTGAATATGAAAAAGTTTCAAAAGTTATCAATCATCATACTAATGACAGCGGTGGTGTTCGCTGCGGGATGCACTCCCAAAGAGGACAACGATTCGGACGTGAAGGTGACCACCCACACGCCACAGTACATTACAAGCACGACCGCAGTATGTGGTGGCGCTGTAATTGTTAGCCAAGGTCTGTCGCTGACTGAACTTGGAGTGTGTTGGGGTACGGACAGCGAGCCTACTGTGGAGGACTCGCATCTTTCCATCTCGAACTGGAGCGAGTCATACGTTTGCGTCATTACGGGACTTGCGCCCGCAACGACCTATCATGTCCGTGCATACGCTCTGTGTGGCTCGGAGTATTACTATGGAGAGGACAAGAGCTTCACCACCAAGGAGAACGGTGGTGGCGGCGACGACCATGAATATGTTGACCTCGGTCTGCCGAGTGGCACTTTGTGGGCCACCTGCAACGTTGGTGCGACCACTCCCGAAGGTTATGGCGACTATTTCGCTTGGGGCGAGACCCAACCGAAGTCCTATTACAATTGGAGTACCTACAAGTACTGTAACTGTAACGGTGATACTGTCAAGCTCACGAAATATTGCAACAAGTCTGATTATGGCAACAACTACTTCACCGACAACCTGACCACCTTGGAGTCGGATGACGATGCGGCCACAGCCAACTGGGGCAACGACTGGTGCATACCCTCAGGTGACCAATGGATAGAATTGTGGAACAATACCAATATTGTATGGGCGATCACCAGTAATGGTGTGTTCGGCAGACTCTTCACCGCGAGCAACGGTAACAGTCTGTTCCTGCCTGCAGCTGGATACTATCGGGAAGACGATTTCTACAACAACGATAACTCAAACGGTTACTATTGGTGGAATTCACTCTGCACGAGCTACCCGTTCGATGCGTGGAGCTTCTACTTCGATTCGGGCAGCTACTGCTACACGTACCGAAGCAAACGCTGCGACGGTCGATCCGTCCGGGCAGTGCGCGCCGCGCGTCAGAACTGACGTTTGTAACGTTAGAAAAAAAAATTTTGTGTCTACTTTTTGCAAGCAGTACACACGCAGTACAAAGCAGTACAACTTCTCTGCTTTTTTCTTGGATTTCATCAAAAAAACGGTAAATTATTTCTTGGATTTCAACAAAAAACTGAAGAAATATTTCTTGGATTTCGGCAAAATTTTGTATTTTTGCAGCACAAAATCAATATTTTAGCCAATGAAAGAATACTTCAGCAGAATTATAGACAAATACCTCATCGAATGGAAGGATGATTCCACACACAAACCTCTGCTTTTGCGAGGGGCGCGTCAGGTTGGAAAGTCATCCGCTGCAAGACATTTGGGAAAACAATTCAAATATTTTGCAGAGATCAACTTTGAGCGTCAAAGAGAGGCTAAGACTTTTTTTTCCGGTGACCTTGACGTGAAACTGATTGCCGGCAAAATCTCAAAATACATCAATGTCCCTATTGAGGCGGGCAAAACTTTGTTGTTTTTAGATGAAATTCAAGATTGTCCAGAGGCAATCATGGCATTACGTTTTTTCAAAGAAGACTATCCTGATTTGCATGTCATTGCCGCAGGTTCGCTTCTTGAGTTCACCCTCGAAAACCTACCTGCTTTCGGCGTGGGTAGAATTCATTCATTGTTTATGTACCCCATGACCTTCGACGAATTCCTTGATGCCACGGGTAACCAAGGAATTGCCTCCATGCGTGACATGGCCGACAGCCAACATCCGCTCGACTTACCATTTCATAATAAACTTGTTGAACTGTACCGCATTTATCTCATGGTAGGCGGAATGCCCGAATCCGTAGCTGCATGGGTAAATAACCAAGATTTCCTACGCTGCCAAAAAGTTCAAAACGACATCATTCTCACATACGAGGACGACTTCAACAAATACAAGAAGAACGCCAATCCCGACCTGCTTCGTGTCGTTATGCGCGGTGTTTGTCATCAAATCGGCAACCCCATTTCTTTAACGGGAATTGCCCGAGATGTAAGAAGCCAAAACATCAGGGAAGCCTTGCGACAATTGACACATGCTGGCATTATCACTCCCGTGATTGCAACCGCAGCCAACGACATTCCTTTGGACGCCGAATCCAAATCCCATCGGGCTAAGTACCTTTTCCTTGACCCAGGACTGCTACTATCTGTGCTGCAACTCGACCTTGCAGAATCACGTCAACTAATAGAGCTCATCATGGTTGGTTCGCCCCACGACCTTGTCAACAAAGGCGCGATTACGGAAATGGTTGCCGGACTTGAGATAGTTCGATACAAAAACCCTATCCAAAGGGAGAAACTGTTCTATTGGGAAAAGACAGGCAACAGCACGGCCGAGGTGGATTACCTGCAAATCAAGGATATGGCAGTGCTGCCTGTCGAAGTAAAATCCAGCACTCAAGGCGGGATGAAAAGCCTTTGGACATTCATGAGGGAAAAGCATTTGCATGAAGCTGTTCGTTGTTCGTTGGAGAACTTTGGTGAATTCAAATATTCCGACTTGCAAGACCGTAGTGAAATCCGCCATGTGCGCATTGTGCCGCTATATGCTGTGGGAAAGATTTGATATGGAACAAACTTTGGAGCTTTCCTGGGCATTTCCGATAGTAACCGCATCTGCAATTACGTTTTTTCTTAATGCCTGCATGTGATGTGGAGCGGATTAGGTATAAATTTTAATCACAATATATTGAATATCAATATATTATTTCCACTCACACCGCAAAAAAAATATCATTAAACTGTTGGAAATGAGAAAATAAAATGTAACTTTGCATTGTCAACATCACAGGTTTTGTCTAACGAACTTCGCAAGATTTGGGGTGTTGGCGAGAAAAGAGTAAATGAATATGAAAAAGTTTCAAAAGTTATCAATCATCATGCTAATTACAGCAGCAATGGTGTTCGCCGCGGGATGCAAACCCACAGAGGAAAACGATGACCACGACTACGTTGACCTCGGTCTGCCGAGCGGCACGCTGTGGGCCACCTGCAACGTTGGGGCCAACTCTCCAGAGGAGTATGGCGACTATTTTGCATGGGGTGAAACTGCACCGAAAGATGATTACATCTGGACTACCTACAAGTACTGCAACGGTGGTTATGCCAAGCTCACGAAGTATTGCAACAAGTCTGATTATGGCAACAACGGCTTCACCGACAACCTGACCACCTTGGTGCCGAGTGACGATGCGGCCACAGCCAACTGGGGCAGCGACTGGTGCATGCCCTCAGCTGACCAATGGGAAGAATTGCGGGACAATACCAATAGTGTATGGACTACCCAAAATGGTGTGAACGGCAGGCTCTTCACCGCGAGCAACGGTAACAGTCTCTTCCTGCCCGCTGCGGGCTTCCGTTGGTGCGACGAGATCAGATACGTTGGCTCGGATTGCGGCTACTTGTCGAGTTCGCTCAACACGGACTACCCGTTCAGCGCGTGGGGTTTCGGCTTCGGTTCGGACTACTACGTCGTGGACTACATCGATCGCGATAGCGGTTTATCCGTCCGGGCAGTGCGTTCAGCGAGTCAGAAATAACCTTTTGTTCTGTTCACCTACAGGCAGGACGGGCAGGAGCTAAAAAGTTGTAGGGCGGGGTGCGCACGGGAGTGCGCCACTCAACCCCGTCCGACAACTTTTTCGTCCACACGAGCTGAGTCAGGTTGACTAATGGGGCTTAATATACCGCCATTTCTTTGCCTAACTTGTGGATGAAGTCTATGATTTCCTGCTCGCGTTCTTTTGAGGGCTTCTTGAAACCGTTGATGTAATTGCGGAGCAGTGTTGGGTTCAATCCTATCAGTCGTGCAAATTCTGCCACATTGATTTCCTTATGTACCAGAAAGAAACGTTGCATGGCACTTGGCTCGGCATCGTCATACCCAAAACTTTCGAAACTGATGTCTTCGTCAAGTCTGCGCCAATGAATTCCTCCCATGCCAAATGTGTATTGGCTACGTTCATCATCACTTGCTTCACGTAGTTTGGGATACCAAAGTAACGATTGTTTGTATTCTTTCCCTGCCTCATCTTTGCCGTAAATGTAATCGGCATCAAACCAAATTTCTGTAATTTTCATAGGGCTTCTTCCTTTATTTTTCAAAGTATTCCTTCCAACGGTTAATGATAATATCGGCATTTTCGTCAATGATTTTCTTTATTTTCTTGTAATCATTGGCTTTGATACCCTGTTTCTCAAACAGTTCAAACTCGGTTCCGTTCCAAATGAACTTTGCCATGCCACCATTGCCCTCAACGTGGATATGTAATGGTTCATGTTCCCTGCTGTAGAAGAAGAACGAAAAACCTGAAAAACGAAATAATTCTGGCATATTATTTTTTTGATTTTTTCTTGCCGCAAAGATAGGTATTATTTTCGATACCTACAACTATTGTTTGAAAAAAACACTGATACTTTCTAGGTTAACTTATTTTGTCTTAACCTGAAAAAAAGCTGACGCTTTTGGAAGCAATAACGTTTTTTTTCTTACTTTTGCCCTGTCACTCGCCCGAAGTCCATTTGAATCAGGTGGGTGACAAACATATTTATGTATAAACATATGCACAAACGGTGTGGGGAATCCACCGATTGAGATTATTAAGTAAATTTATCATGAAGAAAATCATTAATCTGTTTGTAATGGCCGCATTGTTGATGGCCGGATTTCGGAGTTTTGCTCAAAACAACCACGAATATGTTGACCTTGGCCTGCCGAGCGGTACCTTGTGGGCTACGTGTAACGTTGGTGCAAACTCTCCAGAGGAGTATGGCAACTATTATGCTTGGGGCGAGACCCAACCGAAGACCATTTACAACTGGGACACCTACAAGTATTGTGAAAATGGTAATGATAGACAGTTGACCAAGTACTGCATTGATCGCAACTATGGCAAGAACCGCTTTACTGACAAACTGACTGAGTTGCAGGCGGATGATGACCCCGCCACTTCGTGGGGTAGCGGCTGGTGCATGCCTACAAAGGAGCAATGGGAAGAGCTACTGCAGAACACTACGAACAAGTGGTCGAAACAGAATGGTGTGTATGGCTGGCTGTTCACGGCGAAGAATGGTCTGGCTCTTTTCCTGCCTGCCGCTACAAACGCTGACCCTATGTGCAGGAAATATGCAGGATATCATGGCTACTACTGGTCTCGATCGCTTGACATCTACGATCCGCCCTACGCACAGTATCTCTACTTCATGGCGGGCAGCTGCTACATGGCCAGATCCATTCGAAACAATGGCTTCTCAGTGCGTCCTGTCCTGTTACTCAATGATAATGATAAGGAGGATGCTGCCTACAAGCAATGTACTACCATTTCTGGCTGCGTCAGTTATTTGAAAATCTATCCTCAAGGCCGCTATGTCACCGAGGTGAAGGCAAAAAAGGTCGAGTTGGAGGAGCATGCCTACGTTGACCTCGGTCTGCCGAGCGGTACCTTGTGGGCGACGTGTAATGTTGGTGCAAACTCTCCAGAGGAGTATGGCGACTATTTCGCTTGGGGTGAGACCCAACCCAAGACCACCTACAGCAAGACTACCTACAGTTTCACCGATAACCAGACTGTCCTCCAGTCGAGTGATGATGCGGCTACAGCCAACAGGGGCCTTGGCTGGTGTATGCCCACTAAAGAGCAATGGGATGAGCTGTTGCAGAACACTACAAACAAGTGGACAACGCAGAATGGGGTGCAGGGCAGGCTGTTCACGGCGAAGAACGGCCAAATGCTTTTCCTGCCTGCTGCCGGCTACCGTTCGGATAGTAAGCTCATCAATGATTGTTCCAACGGCTACTACTGGTCGAGTTCGCTCTACACCGACAATCCGGGCAACGCGTGGGACCTCTACTTCGAGGTGGGCAAAAATTGCTACTTGTACTACTTCAACTTCCGCAACCGTGGCTACAGTGTACGACCTGTCCGTCAGAACTAACCTTTGTTTCTGTCATGTAGAGACGCACGGCCGTGCGTCTCTACGGATGCACTCCGTTGCCCCTTCCGAGTCAACGTAATGATACATCTTTGTCGATTCTTGTCTGCCAAAAATTGACGACGCGAAATTACCGGTTACACGGCCAATTCATTCTGCGATTTCAAACCTACGGGTGATTTCATTACCGTCCTCGTCGATGCAGCGTAGCAGGTATTTTCCTTTTTTCTCTTGGATTGGCATCTGGTGAATACTTGTCGTGGCACCCAGATATTTGTCGTTCAGGTTCCAGTAGATTGTCTTTTCCGGGTTACGGTGCGCTATTTCAAAAACTATCGACTGCTTCGTCCCTTCAATTCCTGTTGGAATGATAAGCGTCATGGATTCTTCCGGATAAATGAACGACATGATTCTGTCATCTTTGTCATTGCGGCAGCCGTGATATAGAGGAGGTAGCCGACGGTAGGTAGGGTTGTTTTTTTTATAGAACCATTCCATTGTTGGCGGCAGTACAAAATATATGTCGTAATTGTCAATGTCAATATTGTAGCAGTCGGGCAGGACGCGGAATTGCCTTGTTTCGTCAAGGAATATTTTCTTGTGATACCTGCATACGCCAGTCATAGTTTCGTGGTTGGGGACGCGAATTGTTTTGGTGTGATTGCATACTTGGGATTTCGGGAGTCCTGATTCTTCGCAGACTTCCACTTCGATGAAGTCGCAGTTGTAGTCTTGAAGAGTCAGGTTGGCATTCATTACGTTGAGGATGTCGAAGAGGATTGGTGCTGCGGAATTGATGCCGGTGAGCCCTGTCCGTCCTTCGCCATCGGAATTACCGACCCACACACCTATTACATAGTCGTCAACAATACCTACCGACCAGGCGTCTTTGAATCCGAAACTGGTGCCGGTTTTCCATGCCACTGTCCGTGATGACGATAAATTGTGCCAACCAGCCTGTTGTTCGCTCGGCCGTGTCAGTTCGTTCATGGCTTGGAAGGTGAGGTAAACGGCAGCAGGCGAGAACACTGGATTTTTGACGGTAGTGGATCCCTCCCCATCGGTGAATTTCATGATTTGAGCCATGTGTGAATAGGCATTGACAATATCATAGAGTGAGGCTTCGGCTCCACCTAGGATGAGCGACAATCCATAGTGGTCGGCCGGAAATACGAGACCGGATAATTTCAAGTCTTTGAGCACGTTATAAAACTTGTTGATTCCGTATTTTCGCAGAAGATACACAAACGGTGCATTCAGTGATTTGGCGAGTGCGTAGTTGGCCTTGACTGCACCGCAGAATTCGCCGGAGTAGTTTTTTGGAGCATATCCGGAGATGTTCATTGGAATATCCGGAAGTATCATTTCTGGCAACAGTTCACCGTCATCAAGCATGGCTGCATACAGAAACGGCTTCAGAATGCTGCCAGTGGAACGTTGTGCCTTAACCATGTCAACCATCGCTGCATCTTTCGACTGCATAAGATTCCCCACGTATGCTATTATCTGCTCGTCCTTGTAGTTGTAAATATATACAGCGCTGTTCTCTATTCCATTGGGGCTGTTGTGCCTGTAGTGGCGGTTGAGTATTTCGATAACCGATTTCTGAAGATTGCAGTCAATATGGGAATGGACTAATTCTCCGTGTTTGGTCAGGTCAATATCCGATAGGTAGTGGTATGCGAGTTGGGGCATTTGGTAGGGGCTGTCGGGGAGGGTTTCCATAAGCGACAGTTCCAAGTCTTCATCGTTGAAAGAGGTGTTTTTGCGATATTTGCGGGGAAGTCTGTTTTTGGAATCGGGTAGTTGTGAAAGAAGTTTGTTGCGTTTGTCGAGGAGTCTTTGACGATTTTTGTCGAGATTGATGAGTGACGGGGTATTGGGCAGGACCGCGAGAGTTGCAGCTTCGCTCCACGTGAGGTTGTCGGGAGTGGTGTTGAAATACCGCCATGCTGCCGCATCAATGCCTACAACGTTTCCGCCGAATGGCGCATGTGCTGCATAAAGCTCGAATATTTCCCTTTTGGAGTAACGCATTTCGAGTCTTAAAGCAAGAATAATCTCGATGATTTTCTCTTTGTACGTTCTGTTTTTGCCTTTGCGGGCAAGTCTCACCACCTGCATCGACAGAGTGCTTCCACCACGCACCACTTCTCCGGCCTTGATATTGTCTATGGCGGCGTCAATAAAGGAAATAGGATTTATTCCACAGTGCCGGAAGAAATATTTGTCTTCATATTCGACCACACATCGCATGTATTTGTCGGAAAATGTGTTGGTTGCAGGAAATCTCCATTGTCCGTCCTCTGCAATTCTTGCACCGAGCAATTCGCCGTTTTCTGCGGTCAGAACAGTTGAATATGAATCATGAAATTTGGGAACAGGTATGATTAAAAAGACAATAATACTTGCTGCAATTGCAGCAAGTATTATTGTGAGAGTTTTCTTTGTTTTGGTTTTCATCGTTATTTAACGACGACATTTTTAGCTGGAATGTTGTAGAAAATATCGGAGTTGTACATATCTTCAACCGTTACTGACGGGATGGTGTAGCTTCCCTTGTATGTGGCTGTCAGATTGACTTTGAAAGTCTTTGATTCTGAAGGATCCAGGTCAAAGAAGAAGTAAACTCTGTCGTCTCTGACATCAATATGGCTGCAACCATTGTCGCTGAAATTGTTGAGCATACGGTCGTTGATGATTTCCCAGCCAGCCGGCACGCAGTATGTCAGTGCATTGTCGGTGATAGGATATGTAGTGTAAGTGTTCGTGACGGTGATTTCAGCCTTGAAATCGGTGTTTCTGTTAAGACTTGCAACATCGATGGCTTTGCCGTTTTTGTCGAAATATTTGACGGTCATCTTGTAACCGTTACCTTCTTCCTTGTAGTTGTATTCCGGAGTCATGTACTTGGTGTAGATGGTTGCATATACAAGACCATCAGACTTGTTGGTGACGGAAATGTTGTTGCTCTTCTCTGGAATGAAATTATCCACAACGGAAAGTTTGTTGGTCGTATATGCCTTTTCGTCATTGTTGATTTTGATGATGGCATTGATAGGCGCGTTGTTGAAGCCTTTAATATCGGCATATTTGCCAAGTACAAACAATGTGAATGCAGTTGTCTGAGTGCTTATCCAACGGTCTGATTCATAGATTTTCGCAATGATATCGATGTGGTTTCTGACAGTTGCGTCATCCACCTTGCAGAGCATTTCAGCAAGAGTTAGGAATGCAAAGTCACGGTATCTTGAACCATAGCAGGTGTAATAATTCGACAACATATCGTTTGAAGAGTAGTCAATTGTTGGAAGAATATCCTTGGCAACTGACGTCTTTCCTGCGAGTGCGTATGATGAGGCGAGCAGTGCTTTTGACAGAGGCATCATGTTCTCCGAATTCTTCAGTTTGTTCATGGCACCTGTCTCAGGTGAGTTGTTGAGAGCAAGGACAAAAAGCCTATAAGCCTGGATCACATCGCCGCCCTTGTTGTCGTATAAGTCTCTCCATGATTTTGCTATTGATGTTTGATGTTTGATGATGCCTTTGAGCATGTCGTCAGGGACATTGTAGCCGCGGTTTTTGGCTTCAATGAGGAAATGTGCTGCATACAATTCAGTCCATGAATTAACGTATGTGCCTGATTTCCAGTTGGTAAGTGAGTAATCCGACTTGAGATAACCATTGAATGAAGATATGACTGATTCAATGTCGTCTTTGACTTTGGCTTTTTCATCATCGGTCAGGCTTGTCAATGTTTCAAGATACAGTTTGGCCATACCTTTGGACGTTATCTGCTCGAGGCATCCGTAAGGATAGGAGTCAAGATATTTGATGCGGGAATCAATATCAATAGGTATCAGTGAGTTGATGGTGACATTGCCTATGGATGTTCCCTCTATTGCATTGCATTCAACGGTGCCGTTGTAGCTCTTGCCAGGACCGATTTCCTGAACGATTTTTTCGTGTTTGGATGTGAACGGGGTCCTGATAGGTATCTTGATATTCGAAGTGGCCTTGTGTGAACCTATTGATGCGTTGACGGTTATTTCTGCATTGCCTGAAACGTTAGGTACTGTTACATCGAATTCGGCCATGCCTTCGTCTGATTTGCTCAAAGTCACGTTGGCATCGGTCTTTGTGGTATTGAGGTTCTTGCAGGAGATTGAGACTTTCACGTCTTTTCCTGAATTGTCAGGTGAAAGCACTTGAACAGGAATTGTGAATTTGTCGCCTGGGGATACGATTCTCGGAGCGGCAGGAATGAGCATAAGAGGATTCTTTACTTTCACTGTCTGTTGTGTGGAGCCGTATGCGTTGTTGTCATCGCAGGCAACAACCATGGCGCGTAAAGCACCGATATAGTCGTTGATTTCGACACTGTGTGTCGCTGACTTGCCGGCATCAAGTTTGAACGGACCGAGAGAGTAGGCTATAGATGAGAATCTTTCATTCAGCAGTGATTCCTGGTTGAAAAGCATACCGTCACCACCGGCGGCCATGACTGAAAGCATTTCTCCTGTGTAGGCATCTATCACGTCTTTGTAGTTATCCCATGTGCGTATGTTGAGAGCCTGTTTTGCGTAGAAATGGTCATACGGATTAGCAGTCCTGTATCCGGTGATTCCAAGGATTCCCTCATCAACGAAGGCGAGTGTGTAATACATCGGTTTGCCGGAACTTTCTGAAACGGTGATGTCGAATTTTTGGTTCGAGTTGGCATTGTCGGCCATCTTGATTACAGGATTCAGCACAGAATTTGGTGATTCAACCTTTAACGGCAAAACACCATACATCCTGAGCGGCAAGTCATTTTCGGCAGCATACGGCTGGATAAGTGACAGATAAACATATACGTTAGGAACCATGTCTTCCGTAATCTTGAAGGAAACATTTGAGTTGTTGCTCAGATTGTCGGCATTGATTATCTGAAGAACCTTTGAGGCTGATTCAATGGTGACAATTCCTTTGGCTTTATCATTTGCTGCGAAGGAAATGTTGACGGTTTCACCTACTTTATATGTGTCTTTGTCACTTGAAAGATTGACAATTGCCGGAGCCTGTGCCAAAGATGACGACCTTGCACCATATTCCCAGTCAAAGTATATGACCTTTGCAAATGTGCTACCGGATTGTTTGTCCTGTACTACAAGAAGATATGCACCCCAATCCTCGTCTTCAATCTTTATTGGAAGAGTGTATTTCCCATTGCTTACAGTGAAATCGCCTGCCATAACAGGTTTGTAGTAATTGCTTGATGTATAGGATGATAAGTCTTCATTACTCGACCACCACCAATATGAGTCGAGTTTGAAGAGCTTGTAGTTTAATGTCGTTGTGGCTTTGCAAAGACTTCCGCTTTCGTTGACTATGACGATAGGGAATTTCCATTCTCTGTTTGTGAAATAATAGTTGCCCCATCTTGAAGCAGGTTCAGGAAGGGAAACGCCCACGTAACGTTCATTGGGGGAAATTTCTGCACTTCTTGATGTTATGCTGAAGTCACCGCTTGGCTCGAAAACCTTGATGGTGAACAAGGCTCTCATAAATCCGCTTGCATCAATGTCTTTGATTGGACTCATGGAAATATTTCTATTGCCTGATGCGTCAAGTGATGAGTTGTACAGTGACACTTCGGTAGAATACGTGTTCTTTGTCGCATCTTCAAATGTATATTCCGGGAAGGAACTGAATGTTGTTTCTGTCGGCATCAGCTTGACATCAATATTGGCTGACAGGTTGGAGGCAGCCATGCCGTTGAGCCATTTTGATGAAAGTGTAATAGGTTCATTCTTTGACAGATAGATTATCTTAGGAGTCTTGAAATTGATTTCAAGCTTGTTGGGTTTCATTGTCTCGATACGCAGCTGTTTTGAAAAAGTGGTGTTACCAACTCTGATGTTTGCTGACCATAAGCCTGTTTCATCGGTGACGCCTGTTGCAGTAGAGAAACTGTAAATGCGACCTATAGGCTCATTGTTTATCTGTTTGTCACGAGTGATTCCGTTGATGTCGTTAAGTTCGAAAATTACAGGGAAGTTTTCCGGAAGCACATTGTCCTTGTCGGCGAGCATGAAGTTGATGACGATGGAATCGCCGGGACGCCATAAATCTCTGTTGCTGTATATGAACCCGTCGATGTTGTTGTTTATTATGTTGCCGCTGACGTCAAATTTGCTGAGTGAAAGTGACAGACTCTTGTCGGTCTTTATGTACGCTTCGTTGCCGTTTTGGTCTTTTGCGGTGACGATGTAAGGTTTTGCGGTACATTTCAACAGGCAGTAGCCGTTGGCATCAGTGGTTGCGGTTCCAACAGGCTGCAGCTGGTAGTTGTATGCTGTAACATCAGCTTTTGCAACCGGTCCGGCTGTTTTTATGTTTCTTGCGAAAACGCTTACATCCTTGCCATTGTCAGATTTTGTTATAAGAGCAACATTTGACACTAAGAAATTTTTCTTGATTTCAACATAGTTGTAGAATGATTTTGAATTCGGGTCACTGTAATAATACCAGTCGTAATCGTCATCGTAATAGTATGTCTTGTAGCTGTAGCTGTCATTGTCCCAATATTCTGAATCATCGGTTAATGGCATGCTTTGAGAGTATTCTTTTGCAAAAGCATAGTCGCTTAGGTCGAAATCCAGGGTGATATTGAACATGTCGCCTGGTTTGACTTCGATGTAATCGGCGAGCTTAATGCCGTAAGTGTTCCAATCCTCTTTGTTTCCAGCAGTAAGTTGAAGCCTGAATTTCTTTTCCAGACGTCCTACCTTCTTAATATCATACATATTTGCGGAGGAAATCTCGTTGTCTTGAAGGAAATGTATGATGTTGTTGTCGTAAATCCTTACAATCTTGACAATTACGCTGTTGAGGCATATTGACTTGAAATAAATGGTTGTGTTTTCGGTATTAGGAATTATTGTACCGTCTTCTACCCATTGGACTTCAGGAATCAACCTGTTTATTTGAATATTATCGATTGTCAGCCCTTTCTTCAGAGTGTTGCCGTAATTGTCTATAGTTGAGTTGCTCTCGATTGTTACGTTGAAATCGTCATCATAGTCGTTTTGTGGGTCAAGATAGATGAGAGCCGAACTGCCGACAATGTCTATGTTGTATTTGATATTGTTAGGCAGTGTGAAATCTGAGAGTATCTGATTGGCTTTAAGCGGATTGGAGAACTGGACATCGATAGACTTTTCTGATTGGTTGATATTGTAGCCTACAATTGAAAAATCATTTGAGGAAGGTATTACGACATCGGTTGACAGATTTTTCTTAATCGACATTTTGCTTCCATCGAAAGTCACCTTCATTTTTTCTGAATTGCCGGAACGGGGAATATCGTTGACGGAAATTCTGACTTTGTTTGGTGACAGGGCGGTTGCCGATACGTGATAGTTGTCGGTTATCGATTTGTCGAGCATTGCTAATGTCGCATCCGGATTAACCGGGTTGACAAAAGACAGGTCGAAGTTGTATGAGCAGGACTTGTTGTCTGCCGCACGGTATAAAGTGTTGACAATGTTGAAATCCTGCGCATTAATCATGAAGCAGAAATCAAGTGTCTTCGATTCGTTTGGCATACTGATGAAGTTGTCCACATTGAATTTTACATCATATTTGGTCTTCTCTTTTGGACTCTCAGTGAACTGGTAGCCGATAGTGTTTTCGTCAATCCAATATGCATTGCCGGCAACGTTAGGTGAAATCGTGAAAGTGTTTTTAGGAAGTTTTTCGTTGTAATTGATTTTAAATTTCACTCCAGGTGTAAACTGAACCTGTAAAGGTGTCCCTTCTGAAATAAAACCGCAGGTGTATCCTGAGATTATTCCGAAATAGTTGGCATCTGTTGACGCTCCAGTGTCAGGAATCGTCAATGTGACTGCATTGGAGCCCTTTCTGCAAGATGTTAAAGATAACGCAATTGCAGCTAATACTATCAAAAATACTGACAAAAATTTTTTCATGATGATGAAATTTTAATATCCAATTTATTGCAAAAGTAATTGAAAATGATTGAAAAAATGATTATTTTTGCAAAAAAAATAATAGAACGCTATGAACAACTTATTATTCAATTTTCCTAATCCTGAAAATGAACCGATTAAAGGTTATTTGAAAGGAAGTCCTGAGCGTGAAGAACTCGTTGCAGAACTCGACAGACAGACTAAAACTGTAGAACAGATCCCTTTGATTATTGACGGAAAGCCTGTAGAGACAGGTGTTACCAAAGAAATAAGATGTCCTCATGACCGCAATCAACTGCTTGCTGTTTATCAGTGCGCAACCACTGAAACTGTGAAACAGGCTATTGATGCAGCCTTGAAGGCAAAAATAGAGTGGGAGAACATGCCGTGGATTGAGAGAGCATCCATTCTTCTTCGTGCAGCAGAACTTATTTCAAAAAAGTATCGTGCGAAAGTCAATGCAGCCACTATGCTTGGCCAGAGCAAAAACCCGTTCCAGGCTGAAATCGATTCTGCCTGCGAACTCGTTGACTTTTTGAGATATAATGCATATTATGCAGGGACAATATATGCTCAGCAGCCCAAATCCGACCACGGACAACTTAACTATAACGAATACAGGGCTTTGGAAGGTTTCGTATATGCAATCACTCCATTTAATTTCACTTCTATCGCTTCCAACCTGAATATGTCACCTGCTCTCATGGGTAACACCACAATTTGGAAACCGGCTTCAACGGCTGTCCTTTCCAACTACATCATAGCTCAGATATACATTGAGGCTGGAGTTCCTGCCGGTGTGTTCAACTTCCTGCCAGGTTCCGGCAGCGTCATCAGTGATGTTGCTTTCAACCATAAGGCTTTTGCAGGTGTTCACTTCACAGGCTCAACCTCCACTTTCAGAAACTTCTGGAAAATAATGGCAAACAATATCGACAAATATGCAACTTATCCAAGAATTGTCGGCGAAACAGGCGGCAAGGACTTCATCTTTGTCCATAATTCGGCTAATCCGATAGAAGTCGCTACAGCTATCGTTCGTGGCGCCTTCGAATATCAGGGACAGAAATGCTCTGCAGCTTCTCGTGCTTATATTCCTCAGTCATTGTGGAAAGAAATCAGAAAAGAAATTGAACGTCAGGTTTCCAACATAAAAATGGGTGATGTGAAGGACTTCAGCAACTTGATGAATGCTGTCATTGATGAGGCTTCATTCGACAAGATTATGAAATATGTCAATGAGGCTAAAACCGACAAGGATTGCGAAATCGTTTGCGGCGGCAACGGCGACAAGACAAAGGGCTTTTTCATTGAACCGACGGTCATCAAGACTACCAATCCGCAGTCACCGACTATGTTCACCGAACTGTTTGGCCCGGTCATTACAGTTTATGTATATGATGACAACAAGTATGAGGAAACATTGCATCTGTGCGACACCACATCACCGTACGCACTTACGGGTTCAATCTTCGCAAGCGACAGAAAAGCTATCGACAAAGCTTTCAATTGTCTGCGTTATGCTTCAGGTAACTTCTATATCAATGACAAGCCGACAGGTGCAACAGTCGGCTGGCAGCCATTCGGTGGTGGAAGAGCTTCCGGCACAAACGATAAGGCAGGCAGCAGCCTGAACCTTTATCGTTGGATTAATACAAGATCCATCAAGGAAACATTCGTCCCGCCTACATATTTTGATTATCCATATATGAGATAATTTTTTATTCCTGTATGGGATAAATTTTTTAGTTGTTTTTTTCATTTAGACGCTTCATCTGCATGGGGCGTCTTTTTTTGTATCGCTGTTACAGAATTTGTTTTTGCAAAAAGAAAATAATTCTGAATTGAAAATTTCTTATTTTTGCAAAACTTGCTTTCTGACTGATTTCAGCTTTAAGAGGCCCTTCAGAATGCAAGTTGTGTGGTGTCAACACTTTGGAAACAATATTAAATATTTGATAATGAAAAGACTAATAATGGTAATAAGCCTGCTTGTGTTTTATGGCAGCGCATTTTCACAGACAACCGTAAGGCAGTTTCTCGTTTCTGCTCCTTATAAGGTTAATACACCTTTTATGTCCGACAGCTCGGATGTGAACAATAAAAAATACGATGTCAAAAACCTATTGCAGAATAATATGTCAATGAATGAAATACCGGCTTCGGTTGTTGCCGATGCTGACGAAGATGGAAGGATTCACCTTGATTCAGAAGGCGAATATTCTATTTCCATAGTGTCGTTTTACATCAATTCCGACCATTATTCCACAGGTAAACTGGAAGTCTCCGCACCGTTTATGTTTCATGTTTATGTTGACGGGGAGAAGATGAAATCTGAAAAGAATGTGTCTGACACTGTCTATGCAGTCAAAACTGATTTGGAACTGCTGCCTCAGCGTTGTGAAGTACAGATAAAATGCCTGCTTTCATCAAAGGATACCCTGGAGCCGACTTTGTCGGCAACGGTCATGGCAGACAACAAAAATGCTGTAATTACTGCAGGTGCTGATTTGAAGATGCGTTATACCATTCTCAATATGCTTAACGGCAAGAGTGTGTATGATGTCTCCATGTCGAATAACGGCAAATATTCCTTGATTAGGATTTCTGATTCCAAGGAAGGCAATACCGAGAGATACACAATGCTGGTGGAATCATCGAATGGCAAATTGCTGTCCGGCAACAGTGACTGGCTCAGAAATGCGCATTGGATGCCTGTAAGCAACAAATTGTATTATGTCACTAAAAATAATGATAAACGGGCTTTCGTGACAATTGACCCTGTGACTATGGTCAAGGAAACTGTCTGTGAAAATATTCCGGAGGGACATTTTGTGGTCTCGCCCGATGAAAAAAACCTGCTGTATTCAATTATGGAAAAAGGCCCGGACGCTGATAAGTCATTGAAACGTTTTGCCAATCATGATGATATTATCAAAGGATGGAGAAACCGTTATAATATCTTCAGATTCGATTTGACTTCGGGTAATTATGAAAGGTTGACGTATGGCAACAGAAATATGTCGGTTAACTCTATCAGCCATGACGGACGTTATTTAATACTCACTTACAGCGTTGATAATGACACACTTTATCCGTTTTCATTTACAAATGTTTTCATAATGGATTTGCAGACAAGTGCCATAGATACAATATTTTACGATGAACCGTATCTGAAGGATGTCGAGTTTTCTCCTGATGACAGCAAATTGCTGATTTTCGGTGGACCTGAGGCTTTCGGTAAAATCGGATTTGATGCTGGAGATGAACCTGTTGGAAATGATTACGATACGCAGATTTTCATCTATGATATAGCAAATAAGGAAATCAATCCGATTACAAAGCACTTTAACCCTTCGGTAGGCTCCGCTGTTTGGAACGGAAGTGACAATATGCTGTATGTGTTGGCCACAGACAAGGACTGTCAGCATATTTTCAGGATGAATCCGGAGAACGGCAAATATGTCATGCTTGATATTCCGGAGGATATGATAGCGAGAATGTCTGTTGCCAAAAACAGTTCCGAACTGGTATGTGCGGGACAGAGTCTGACGAATGCCGACAGGGTATATTATTATAATGCAAAGAAACAGAAGGCGTTATGTGTCCTTGACCTTTCGGCTGAAAAACTTGAAGATGTGGAATTGGGAGAGGTGAAGGATTGGAACTTCAATTATACCGACGGCACTGAAATCACCGGATTCTACTGCCTTCCACCTGATTTCGACAATTCAAGGAAATATCCGCTTATAGTGTATTATTATGGCGGGACAACCCCTACGCAGCGGAAACTTGAACTGAGATATTCCGTGCAGATGTTTGCGGCACAGGGGTATGTGGTCTATGCCTTGAATCCGAGCGGTACCGTGGGTTACGGACAGGAATTCAGCGCACGGCACGTTAATGCGTGGGGAGACCCTACTGCCGATGAAATAATTTACGGCTCCAAGCTGTTCTGCCGTCAGCACAGTTTCGTGGATTCCACCAAGGTGGGCTGTATAGGTGCAAGTTACGGAGGTTTCATGACACAGTATTTGCAGACTAAGACAGATTTCTTTGCTGCCGCTGTAAGTCATGCCGGTATCAGTGATCTTGCAAATTACTGGGGCATAGGAAACTGGGGTACAGGCTATTGCTCTGTGGCAAATGCGGGCACGTATCCTTGGAATGACCCGGAATTCTTCATCGGACACAGTCCGCTTTACAATGCCGACAAGATAACTACCCCTCTGCTTTTGCTGCATGGAAATTCAGATACCAATGTCCCTGTCGGCAACAGCATCCAGCTTTACAGTGCATTGAAAATATTAGGCCGTCCAGTTGAACTGATTCTTGTTGACGGTGAGGACCATCATATCAACAAATATGAGAATCACCTCCAGTGGCATCGGACAATATTGGCGTGGTTTGCCAAATGGCTGCAGGACGACGACTCCTGGTGGCAGTCTATGTATCCTGACAGAAATTTGTAATTATACGTACGATTTCACCGCATTCTCTTCACCGATAATCCACACGGTGTCGCCTTCTATCATGATGAAATCCGGACTTGGATTCATGAAAGCTTCACCGCCACGCTCTATACCTATCAGCATACAGCCTGAGTTGCGCATGTCAACCATCTTCAGCGACTTGTTGGTCAGCAGAGAATCCGCAGTTAATACCGCCTGCTGTACTTTAGTTGCGTCTTTGTTGCGTGGTGTCTCCTCTTCTTTGGAAGCCTCCAAAGCGCTCATGAATGATTTTATCTGATTTTCTGTCCCAACTACTAATATTTGGTCGCCAGGATAAAGATAGTCGTTAGCCGATGGTATGTTGATAATTTTGTTGCCTCGGGTTATCTTGATAATGTTGACCCCGTATTTGCTTCTGATAGGAATATCTTTAAGCTGCTTGCCCATGTGCATTGAATTCTGTGATACTGTAACCTGTTCAATATGAATATCATAGCCTTCAAGTTTGTCTTTTATGGAAGAAGTCATAGGTTTCTGCATTCTTTCATATTTCTCTTTTTCGCTCAAATTTTCAAGAAAACGCTGTTCCATTCTGTTCATCTTTTGGATGTTTTTGCGCGCCAGAATCAGTAATGTGCTGATGCCGATTATGAGCAGAAGAATTATCCACCATGACAGATGGAAATAATGGAAAATGACGCTCAGAACGAATGTCACGGCAATAAATATCCTCAGCAGTATGAGAGCAACGAGAATGCCTTTGTTGGGCTGGTCGTTGTTCCACAATGTCTGGAACAGTTCCTGTTGCTTGCCTGTTGACATTATCAGTCCAATTATGAAAGGCGACATGACAGCGAGGGTTATGCCCGCACATATAAAATCTATTGTCAGCTTGTTAGCTGCGGTAAGATGTTCTGTAATAAAGTTCCTGAGATAAATGTCTGATACTATGTATATTGCAATCAGAAGTACCGAATATGTGACGATACGTATGCCATACATCGTAAGAAGTTGCTTCCATTCGCTTTTCTTTGCTGGAGTCTTGTTTGTGCTGGCAGCAGGTGTGAGGCGGCTTAAAATGTTCTGTGGTAGCTTTTTCGACAGCCAGATACTGAGCGGTTCTGCCATTTTCATATAGTAAGGGGTTGTGAATGTGGTGATTACCGATACAGAAACTATAACCGGATAAATAAAATGGGAGATGACGCCGAGTGATGAGCCGAGTGAGGCTATGATGAATGCAAATTCACCGATTTGAGCAAAGCTGAAGCCTGCTCGTATTGCCGAATGCAATCCTTTGCCAGAAAGCAGCACACCCGTAGTGGCAAAAAATGGAAGTATGGTCAATACAACCAGTATCAGTATGAGGATTGGCTTCCAGAATTCGATTATTATCTGTGGATCAACGAGCATACCTACTGAAATGAAAAATACCGCTCCAAACAAGTCCTTAATGCTGCTTGTCAGTCTCTCAATACGTTCACCTTCAATGGTTTCCGATAACATTGAACCCATGATGAAAGCTCCGAGTGCAGATGAAAATCCCACAGAGTTCGCAATAATTGCCATACCGAAACACAGTCCTATCGACAACACCGTCAGCATCTCATCATTGAAGAATTTTCGTCCCCATTTGAGTAATAACGGAATGACAAACATCCCGACCAAAAACCAAAGTACGATGAAAAACAACAGTTTAAGTAACGCCCACAACATTTCTCCGCCGGCAAATTTCTGACTTACTGCCATCGTTGACAACAGGACCATCAGGATGACAGCGAGCAGGTCTTCCACAACCAGCGTTCCGAAGACGACTTCCGTGAACGGCAGTTTTTTCATGCCGAGGTCGTCAAATGCCTTGATGATGATTGTGGTGGAAGACATAGACAGCATGCCTCCGAGAAAAATACATTCCATGTTGGTCCAGCCTATCAGCTTGCCCAATCCTATGCTTGTGACGAACATTCCGATAAAGATGGTTCCTGCGGTTATCAGTGCGCTGCTTCCCACGTTGAGAAGTTTTTTGAAACTGAATTCCAACCCAAGCCCGAAGAGCAGGAATATTATGCCTATCTCTGACCATTGTTCCACGGATTCAGCTCCGATTGCATGAGGGAACAAACCGAGGTGAGGGCCCACAAGCAAACCGGCAACTATATATCCCAAAATGAGAGGCTGCTTTAGGATTTTGAATATCAGCGTTGTGATGCCTGCTGTGATGAATATTACGGCGAGGTCGTAAACTAATTCCAGATTTCCTTCCATGATGTGGTTTGTTAAATATTGAAACTGCTTCCGCCAAGAAATTCCCTGAGCAACGATGTTGATGGTATTTCTTTGTCTGAGACGGCTGTGAAATAATGTATGAATGTTAATAGTCGGTGTGCTTCGCTGTATTCCGGACAATTCTGCGGAACTGTTGCCAGAATCGGTTCGGCGTGAGAACGCAATACTGCAAATTCAAGCAGATATGCGGAGTTGAACATGGCATCGGCATTCTCCATGTATGGATATATCCACTTTTCTTCAGCGTCAAGTACACTTGGCCATTGTCTTATCGTTTCTGTTGCTGTAAACGAATTGTTATTGTAGTCGCGGACAATACGTCTCAATAGTCGGTTGTCACTTGTTGGTATCCAGTTATGATTGTCCAATGCGTTGTTTGTCAGTGTGTTGATGAATATTCTGTATTTGTATTCATCCGGAATTTTTGATGTGAGTTCAGGGTTTAGGGCGTGAAGACCTTCAAGCAGAATGACAGTGCTTCCTTCTATGTTGAGTCGCTTTCCGTTGTATTCACGCTTTCCGGTTGTGAAGTTGTATTCCGGAACTTCAACGGTTGCTCCGTGCATCAGTGCAACCAGGTCCTCCTGTAATTTCTCGTGGTCCACGGTGTCGAAATTGTCGAAATCGTATTGGCCATTCGGCAGACGTGGGGTTTCCACTCTGTTGACGAAATAGTCATCGGTGGATAACGACAGCGGTCGTAAACCGCAGGCTTTAAGCTGTATGCTGAGGCGGCGGCAGAATGTCGTCTTGCCGCTGCTGCTCGGGCCTGTAATCAGAACCAGTCTTACAGGCTTTTCGGAGTGGAACCGTCTGTCGATGGATTCGGCTATCTGAACTATCTTCTTTTCCTGCAAGGCTTCAGCAACCTGTATCAGCTCCCTTGCATGACCTGCCTGACAAGAGTGATTAACATCCCCAACAGTGTTCAGCCCCATGATGATATTCCATCGCAGATTCTCTGTAAACATAGAGAAACCCTTTGGCTGTCTGATGAAGGGTGATAGTCGGTTGGGGTTATGCTTGTCGGGGATGCGGAGCAGAAATCCATTGTGAAATGGTTGCAATTTCCATACTTTCAGATAGTTTGCTGATGGAACAAGACGTCCGTAGTAGTAATCTACCGTATCACCCAAAGTGTAGTAATCGGTATATACTTGTCCGCTGGTTTCCAACAACTTGACCTTGTCATCATAACCTCTGTCACGAAATATCCTCAAGGCTTCTTCTCTCTGAACCTGATAACGGTGGAAAACCATGTCCTTGTTGACTATTTCAGTCATACGGCTGCTCAGTTTTTTGATGTCCTGTTTGGTCAGGGGACTGCCATCAGCCTTGTGAAGATTACAAAATAATCCTCCTGATATTTGTAGTTCAACGAAGAGTCTGCAGTTGGGGAAGATGTCGTTTGCAGCTTTGTAGAGAAGGAAACACAGCGACCTGCAATAGACTCGCAGACCGCTTGCCTCGCGTGCATCAAGAAACTCCACGTCCTTATTGGTGAAAACGCGGAATTTAAGTCCCTGAGACACGTTGTTGACCTTGGCGGAGATAATTTGAAATGGCTGGTCAAACGTGAAATGGGGGAGCATCTCCTGCAGAGAGGTGCCTTCGGTGAAATTCTTGGTTGTCTTGGTATTTTTGCAATAAATCTGTATCATGGTTCTAATATGGACATAAGTTCGGTAAGTGAACTGATAATATACGTCGGTCGTGCATAGCTGTCGGGAACCGGCTGCATTTTTCTGTTTACCCAAATGCTGTCAATGCCTGCATTGAAGGCGCAAACGACATCATTGTTGAAATTGTCGCCGATATAGACGCTTTCAAACGGCTTGGAGTTTGTCAGATTGAGGGCAAATTCTATGATGCCTGGATTCGGTTTCTGAACATTGGCATTTTCGGAGGTGATTATCTTGTCGAAATAGTCGTAAAGTCCTGATAATTTGAGCTTTTTGATTTGCGTTTTCTGAAATCCATTCGACAGGATGTGCATTTTGAAGCGATTTTTCAGTTTTTCGAGCACTTCGTGAGTTTCGGGAAAAGTAATGGCCTTGGTAGGCAGAATTTCAAGGTACCGATCGTTGATTTCAAGACTTTTATTATCATCGATTTCGAGGCCAAGTTCGTGGAAAGTGTTTTTGAAACGTGAAATTTTCAGTTCTGAAATGGATGTCAGTCCCAGTTCGAATTTGTCCCATGCCAGCGTGTTGTTTTTTTCGTAAATGTCATGAAACCGTTGGTAAGAGCAGCCGCATAATTCTTTGATATTGTAGATGTTGTAGATGTCAGCTATCGCGAGCTCGGAACTTTCGCTGAAGTTCCATATCGTATTGTCGAGATCAAAGAATAAGGTGGCGTATTTCATGGCAGGTCAGTTGAAGTGTTTTCCTTGGAATGACCCTGTGTCGGCAAGGTGTTTTTCGAATTTCTGCAGAACGGTGTCATATTTTATGAACCCCCATTGCGATGGAACAGCGAGAAACCTTTGCGGCACTTCGCTGGCGATACGCTCTATGGCTATGTCGGGTCGAAGCCGTTCTATGAATTTGGTTACAGTGTCGATGTATTCGTTAAGGCTGAACAGGTGGACAATATCGGGATTTGATTTGTATTCGTCAGCCAATCTGGTCCCACGCATTATCTGCAGTTGGTGAAGTTTGATGGATTCTATTGGCAGGGCGGAAATTACCTTGGCCTCATCTGTCATCATTTCGGGCGTTTCTCCCGGAAGTCCGAATATCAGATGTCCGCCCGAATGAATATTACGTTTTGCTGTTTCTTCAAAGGCTGTGGCAGTGGTTTCGAAGTCATGGCCTCTGTTTATCTTTTGCAGTGTTGAATTATAGGTTGATTCTATTCCGTATTCTATCTTAACGAAGTAGGATTCAGACAGTTGTTGCAGGTAGTCGAGTTTTTCGTTATCGATGCAGTCGGGTCGCGTGGCAATGATGATTCCTGTTATGTCAGGATGGCTAAGTGCCTCCGAATAGATTTTTTTCAGGTTGTCAATGTGCTGATAAGTGTTTGAAAAAGTTTGAAAGTAGGCGAGATACTTTGTGTTGGAATTGTTTTTGTGCGAGCGGTTTTTATGGAATGCTATCCCGTCATCAATCTGTTGTGTTATTGAGGTTTTGTTGTTGCAGTAGGCGGGATTGAAAGCCAGTCCGTTGCAGAAGCTACATCCACCAACACCGGAAGTACCGTCACGGTTTGGACAGGTAAATCCGGCGTTGATAGATAGCTTTTGCACTCGTTCTCCTAAAAGATTACGTAAATAATCGGGATAAGAACAATAGTGCAAGTGTTTGGTTTTTATTGGTTAGTAACCTTTTCGAGCCATCTGACCATACCGAACATGATACACATGGCTATTACGCAGATGACCAAGAATACAGCCCAGCATTGCCACAGTTGTGGTAACTTGTTGTAGAAGATAGGTCCCAGCATGATGAGCAGGTTGCCTATTGCCGTGGCACTGAGCCACAATCCTTGGCAAATACCCTGAATGTGCTTTGGAGCAATCTTTGATACAAATGAAAGTCCCAATGGGGAAATGAATAATTCTGCAACTGTGAGGAAGAAATACACCACGAGCATTACCCATGGTCCTGTCTTCATTGCAGTTTGCTCTGCAGTGCTGAGGGCGCGGAATGAATCCCCTGAAGGATAACCGTGGATGGAACTGAGAACAGTAAGGAACAGATATGCACATGCTGTGATTCCCATGCCGAGGGCTATCTTGCGAGGTGTTGAAATCTTGCTGCCTCTCTTTGTCCCGAATATCCACATGATTAATGGTGTCAGAAGAATGACGAGGCATGGATTGACACATTGCCAGATTTCCGGTGCTATTGCTTCGGAGTTGACGAAGTCACGTGCAAAGAATGACAGTGATTCACCGTTCTGGTGGAATGACATCCAGAAGAACACGCAAACGCCGAGAACTGCATACAGACCTGCCATACGCTGTTTGATATCCTTTGCCATAGCTGCTTTTTCAGCTGCTGTGTATGTAACTGCCACATCTTTTGCAGCAGCCTTCTTTACAGGATCAGGCATCACATTCTTTGTGCTGACAAAGATGATGAATGAAATGAGCATTGCGCAAACCGATGCGATAAATGAGAAATGGACACCTGTGTTGAATGTTGTCAGATAATTTGTACATGCAGTAGCCATGTCTGACATTCCACTTGGATTGCATTGAGCCATCAATGTGTTGAGGTTGTCCATTGCCTGTGGAGTTGCGTTTATTGTACCATCAAGGAACTGATGACAGAGTGCAGGAAGACCTGCATTGTATGTCATCCCCTTAACACCGAGCCACCACTGACGCAGTACCGGAGCGATAAATGGTGCTACAACACCGCCTATGTTGATGAATACATAGAAAATCTGAAATCCCGGATCACGTTTTGCCTGTGCTGCCTTGAGGGCTTCAGGACCCTTCTTTGCTGCTTCAGCTTCAAAATTGTCATAAAGCTGTCCTACAATTGCCTGAAGGTTGCCTTTGAAAAGACCGTTACCAAATGCGATTACAAATAAAGCAAAACATGTCAAACCAAGTATCCATCCCTTGCTTCCGCTTGTTGCCATGATTGGGATGGACAGAATGATGTAACCGGCTGCCATCGTAAGCAGACCGGCTTGAATCGTGCCTTTGTAGTTCTGCAAACGGTCGGCAATGATACCTCCCGGCAGACTTAACACGTAGATGGAGAAATAAAAAATACTGTAAATGATACCTGCCACATGGTCCGGAATACCAAATTTCGAACAGATGAACAGTACCAGTACAGCATTCATGATGTAGTAGCCGAAACGCTCTCCCATGTTGCTTAATGCAGCTGCAATAAGCCCTTTAGGATGCCCGTTTTTAGCCTCTCTGACATAGAGAATTACTGCCACTATAACTATTATAGCGACAATAAGCATTACCCAATTTAGAGTTGTCATGATGTTTTGATTTGTTATTTGTTATATTTTAGTTATAAAATCAACTCTTATCTGCAAAAATAATCTTTTTTTCTCTTTTTCTTTTATTAATAATCCACTTTTTTTGTTTTTTTGTTGCCGTCTGAGTTTTTGTGTTTTCGTTTGTTTGTAAAGACAAGGGAAATGTATATTTTTGCATAGAATATTATTAATGGTCTCAATCAATGTGTATCAAACGTAATTCATTGGCCCAATTGGCGTTGGCTGTCCTGATTGCATCCGTTTTCACTTCTTGCGGACATAGCCCCAAACGTGTCGAACTAAAAGGCAGGGCTCAGGGAACTTATTATTCTATAATATATTACACTCCTGATGCCACCAATTATAAAGCCGAAATAGACAGCATTTTGAGTGACTTTGATATGTCAATGTCAGTCTATAATCCTAAGTCGTTGGTGTCACGCATCAATTCAGGTGATACTACTGCAGTGGCTGATAAATATTTGTTGGATAATCTCAGACTTTCCGATTATATGTATCATGAAACGGGTGGAGCTTTTGATGTGTCAGGTGCCCCGCTGTTCGATTTCTGGGGATTTGGTTCCGGCAATTCGGACTTTATGACGAAAGTGGCAAATCCTCAGGAACAGGATGAGGAAGTGAGAAAACTGCTTGATGTAATCGGATTTGATAAGGTGAGTTATGATACTGTTACAGGGAGAGTCGATTTTGCCCAACCTGGCATGAGACTGAATTTCAATGCAATAGCTCAAGGGTATTCGGTTGGTGTCGTTTGTAGATTCCTTGATTCTAAATGTATTGACAATTATTTGGTTGAAATTGGTGGTGAGGTCTATGCCAAGGGAAAGAATGCTTCCGGCAGGATGTGGCGTGTTGGCATAGAACAGCCTGCTGATTCTTCTGAAAGCACACGAAATTTCAACGAGGTTATTGAAATAACCGACAAATCGGTGGTGACTTCTGGCAATTACCGCAAATATTACATCCTTGACGGCAAACGTTATTCGCATACTATTGATCCGCGGACAGGCTATCCTGCCGACAACGGAGTGTTGAGCGCTACGGTCATTCACGATGATCCGGCATACGCTGACGCTTGGGCTACTACTTTCATGGTTGTCGGTTTGGATGAGGCTAAAAAAATATTAAGCCGTCACCCGGAGATGACGGCTTATATAATTTATTCCACCGATGATGGTTACGGTGTATGGCGTAACGACAAATAAAATTATTGTCTATATGCCTATACAGATACCCAGTCCCAATGCTGTTTTCAGCAAGTCCGTATCTGGGGTCACCCTATTGAGCTTCTCAATGGCTTCCTTAATTGGGACATAAGTGACTTCGTTGTGCTTGTACGAAACCATGTTGCCGAATTTCTTTTCGAGAACAAGTTCGAAAGCTTTGACACCGAAACGTGAGGCGAGTATTCGGTCGTAAGCGTTTGGAATGCCTCCGCGTTGCAAGTGTCCAAGGACTGTTGTACGGATGCTGTATTCGCAGCCTGCCGCTTTCAATTCCTTTTCAAGCTGGAATCCGATTCCGCCGAGAACCCTGTTTTCATAGCCCGGTTCCGTGCTGAGCTGTGCAACGTTGTAGCCGTTGATGCTTCTTGCACCTTCGGAAATCACGATGTTGACAAACCCTCTTCCTTTGTGGAAGCGGCTTTCAATCTTTTCCATCACCTTGTTGATGTCATACGGAAATTCAGGAAGCAGGCATATCTCAGCACCGCCGGCGATGGCTGAATGAAGAGCAATCCATCCGGCATCGCGTCCCATGACTTCAAGAATCTGCACCCGGTTGTGACTTTGGGCTGTGGTTACGAGCTTGTCAACAGCTTCCGTAGCAATCTGAACAGCCGTCTGGAAACCGAATGTCGATTCGGTTGCAGAAAGGTCGTTGTCGATGGTCTTAGGAACACCGATGATGTTCAGGCCTTTTTCGAAAAGTTTCTGCGAAATGCGCTGTGAGCCGTCTCCCCCGATGTTTATGACCGCATCTACGCCCAGATAGCTGAGCTTGCGTATCATCTCATCGGAACGGTCAACGCAGCTCCATGTCCCGTCATTGTTTTTGACAGGCCATGAAAAAGGACCTCCCTTATTGGTCGTCTGTAGAATTGTACCGCCGAGATAATGTATTCCTGCGACTTTTGCTGAATCGAGGACTACTATTTCTGTCGGTTCGCGCAGCACCCCGTTAAAGGCTTCTATTGAGCCTATCACTTCCCAGTTTTTCTCCTGACTGGCTCTGTTGACAACGGCTCTGATTACTGCATTCAGTCCAGGACAGTCACCACCGCCTGTGACCAGCATTACTCTGTTCATAATGTTACTGTAATATTGTCACATCAAATGCCTTCTCATCAGTTGCACCACTTACGCTTTCTGCTTTCAGTGTTATTCTCTTGATGTAAGGAACGTATGAGGTGTAATCGAAGTTGGTTGACTTAAGAGAGTTTATCGAATATCCATAAAAATAACTGCTGACACTTGCGCTGGTAAATGAAAGCACCAGTGAAAAACTGCTGAGATCTGCACCTTGAAGGTCAAATTTTGCTGTAAGTTTGCTTATGTCGTCATTTTTAGATGTGACTTCACCTGAAAGGAATTGAGTTGAATAATCGACAGGATTGATTTCCACTTTCTCTTGATCTGCAGAAATGCTGATGGATGGTTTTGAACAGCCTGTTATGCACAATACTGCAGCCAGTATTATAATTATTGATGATAATACTTTTTTCATTGTATGATAATTTTAAAAAAAAGCCGAATCAGATGATTCGGCTTTTGCTATTAATTGATTGATAATATGTTACTTTGTTAAATAACCTGATACATAATCACCGGTGATTGTGATATGAGTTCCAGCGTCAGTACTTTCAACGGTTCCCTTTGTGATGTTTAAAAGATAATAAACACCATTGTAGTAAGTACCGATAACTTCATCGTAAGTATTTGATCTGGTTGCAGAGATCTTCTTGTATTCATCAAGTGATGGTGCATTGTCAATAGCATTCTTGACTTGTGTATATGTTGCGAAGTCATTGAAGTTGGCTGTACCTGTAATATCAACTAATTTTGTACCTGCCATAGGAGTAATTATACAATTGATATCCTTAACATTCTGTTTCCATTCCAGACCGAATTGAGACAGACCGGTTCCTTGTGTGCTGCCTGTTCTTTCCCATGTGAATGTGTTCTTTGCGAGTGATTCGTCAACAAGAGTTACAGGAATTTCAATGAATGTTGAACCGTATTCTTTGCCTGCTACTGTGATTTTAACACTCTTGATGAGTCTTGCTACGCTTGCTGTAAGCCATTTGTAATCATCAAAATCAATTTTGTATAAGTCGGAGACGATGCCCTCTGCTTCGGTATAAGTAACAGTCTTGAAATCGTATGTATCTACGTTTCCGATAGTTTCAATTGGTTCTGTGAATAACAATGTGAAGGTTTCTGACAGAATAACATCGTAATCTGCTGTGATTGTACCTGTCATGGAGTTGCTTTCACCGATAGTGTAGGTTAATGGATTTTCATTAGGAACAATCGTTACCAATGGATCATGGTTGCAGCTTGTAAAAGAAAATACAGCTGCTGCTGCTACTAACAGCAAGGAACTTAATTTTTTCATTTTTTCTTTTTTTTAAGTTATTAAATCAAAATTGTTAATTGCCTTATTAATAATTAATTGAGATTTCGAATGGCATTCTTGCCTGCACACCGTCCATCTCACTTAATGTTTTTAACGCATTATATGGTTCAAAAAGTATGCCAAGTTGTGATGAAGTTAAAAATATTTCGTCATCAGAGTTGTTGGAGATTAACTCGGCGAATATGGTTGTCATATCTTTCTCTTTTGGGAAATTGGTGATTCTGTAATTGTCAAGCTTTGCCATTTCGGCAGCAACCTCAATAGCTCTGTTTAAACCTCCAAGTTCATCAACAAGTCCTATTTTTATGGCGTCATCACCGGTCCAAACTCTTCCTTGGCCGATGGAATCAACTGCCCCGGTGGTCATATTGCGGCCTTCGGAAACGTGGCCTATGAATGTCTTGTATATGTCGTTGACCTGATTGGTCCAATAGTTCTTGGTGTCATCAGTAAGTTCATTTGTCAGGTTTACACCCATGGCGTTCTTGTTGGTCTGAACATTGTCGGTGGTTATGCCGATTCTTTTGTTGAGAAAATTCTGGAAGTTCGGGAACATTCCGAAAACGCCGATGGAACCGGTAAGGCATAATGGGTTGCATATAATCTTGTCACAGAGACAAGAAATATAATATCCGCCTGATGCTGCGTAGTTTCCGTATGATGCTACAACAGGTTTTTCCTTCTTGAGGAGTTCTATCTCTCTGAGAATGACTTCTGAAGCAAGTGCACTGCCACCAGGACTGTTTACCCTGAAAACGACAGCTTTGATATTCTTGTCTTCACGGGCTTTTCTTATTGACTTCACCAGTGTCTGATCACCAATCTGTGTGTCGGTGCCTTTGCCATCCGATATTTGACCGATAGCATAAATGACTGCTATTCTGTCTTTTGTAAAACTCTTCCCATCATCGACATCATTGTTTTTATAGTTCTCAACATTTATCGTTTTGAGTTTTTTGTCCGATTCGGTTGATGTGAGAGTTTTCATATAATCGATTGCCACATCGTATGGTGCAACCTCGTCAATTAATCCGTATTGCTTTGCATTCTCGGCATTGCCTAAAAGCAGGTTGTCAGCTATTTCATTGAGCTTTTCAGTGGAAATGTTGCGCTGGGCAGAGATGCCGTCAACTATTCTGTTCCAGATGTTGAAGACATATCTGTTCATCTGTTCTTTGTTGGCATCGCTCATTTTGTCCAGGATATAAGGCTCCACGGCGCTTTTGAACTTGCATCCTTCAGGACGGAAGACATCAACTTCTATATCATATTTATCAAGAAGGTTTTTGTAAAACATTATTGATGCGCTGAGTCCCTGGAGGGTTATGGACCCTGCCGGATTCAGGAAAATCTTGTCGGATACGCTTGCAAGATAGTATGCGCTTGTTGTCATTGACTTCGAGTAAGTTACAATGAACTTTTCAGGATGGTCCTTCTTGAACTTCAGAAGTTCTTCCCTGATTTCCTCGTTTAATGCGATACCTCCGTTGAATGTCTGCGTTTCTATAAATATACCGTCTATATTTGAATCTCTTCCAGCTTTTTCAATGCATTCAAGGACGGTGTTCATGCCTTGTATGTCTTGGGACTTGTTGTTGAGAATGGACATGAGGTCAGATGGGGCTTTGTCATACATCGTCTTGTCGAAATTGAGATATAGCACTGAATTCGGCTTGACTTCTGCTGACTTGTTGCTTCTTTTCATTGCGGACGATGCTATGAGTGAGAACATTATTGTGGAGATAATACACAAAATGATTATTCCCACTATCGTAGCAAGAACATACTTCCAAAATCCTTTCATAATCAGAAATACTATTTTTTGTTTATAAAGTTTTGATTCAAACCACAAAGATATATATTTTTTTTGTAATATTGCTAAAATATTTCCGTAAAAAGAATTTTTTTGAAAATGAGAGACTTAGTTTTAATGATTGGAACAAATCTCGGCGACAGGGAGTCAAATATAAGCACTGCCATTCATCGCCTGAATGCTTTTTTCGGCTCACCCAAGCTGATGGGTGCCATATATGAAACGGAACCTTGGGGATATGACACCGACAAAATGTTCTATAATCGTGCGGTAGTTTACACCACCGACCTGCTGCCTTTTGAGATTCTGCATGTATGCAAGTCTGTGGAGATTGAAATGGGACGCAGGAAGACTTTCGACCGCAGGTATGAGAACAGAATAATTGATGTGGATATAATCCTATACGGCGAATTGGTCGTAAATGAACTGTATCTGCAAATTCCGCATCACCAGCTTACAGAACGCAGGTTTGTATTGGAACCGCTTAATGACCTCATCCCTGATTTCATGCACCCTGTACTTCATAAAACTGTCAGTCAGATTTATCTTGAATGCACTGATTCACTGAAAGTCAAAAAAATAGACCGCGATAATTATGGTGCTGATTTACAGCATAATATCGAACCTGCTTATTCTTATATTGCCATAGAAGGCTGCATAGGCGCAGGAAAAACATCGCTTTCAACTCGTATTGCAAAAGACCTCAATGCAAAATTGATTCTCGAACAGTTTGCCGACAATCCGTTTCTCCCAATGTTTTATGCCGATAAAGACAAGTACGCTTTTCCTGTGGAACTCTCATTTCTTGCTGCGAGATACAGACAATTGACTGATAACCTGATAAATATGGACTTATTCCATAACCTCGTGGTATCGGATTATTTTTTGTCCAAATCGTATATTTTTGCCGGAAAGACTTTGTCTGATGACCTCTTTCGTCTTTATTCCGTGCTGTTCAATATCATAAAGACAAAATTGCCGGAACCCGATTTGTTGGTATATCTTCATCTGCCGGTTGAAAAATTGCAGAGTAACATCAGAAAACGCGGCCGCAGCTATGAGATTAACATATCCGATGACTATCTGCAGTCGATACAGGATGGGTATATGGATTATTTCCGTCAGGAAAGCGGGAAACGAATAGTGATTGTAAACACCAGTTCTCTTGATTTTGTGAATAATGATGGGGATTATCGTTACATGTTAGATATCATTTCGCATGAATGGCCTTTGGGAATAACACGTATATGAGTAGGGGCAGGTTTCAGATGTACCCATACTAAGGTCAGACTGTGCTTTCTCTGTTCGAATAATTCAAATCCTTCAGGATGGCGTAGAGCAATGTTCCGCTAATGAAAGTGCCGGATATATATATGAACGGGATTAGGAAATTAGGTCTTAGAAGCTTTGATATTTGCATTAACATGTTTATAGCCAACGAATTGAAAAATGGGGCTATGTTTGTATGTAAGATTATAACAAGAACGATTACAGGTAACAGTGACATGACTGCTGCACCCAATAACAAAACGAGTAATGATTTTTTACGGCTTACAGACAGGCTTTCTTCCTCTCTGACTTTTAGCATGACATTTTCGGTGAAACTGTCAGGCAGTTTTTCAAGTTCAATATGTTGAAAGAATTCTTTTAATGGATCTTTCTCACTCTGGTTATTTATGTCGTTCTGCATTTTTAATGAGTTTTATCTTTTAATTTATACAATAGTTTTTTTCTTGTCCTGAAGAGTTTGACTTTCACGTTGGCCTGGGTCAATCCTGTGATTTCAGCTATTTCTTCAATAGAGTTTTCCATGTTGTAGTAAAGAGTAAGGATCAGGTTGTCGAGCGGGTCGAGATTTTCCATTTCCTTTTTCAGAAGTTCAAGCAGTTCATCGGAATATGTGACTTCCTCAATTGTGTCATCGTCCTTAATGTCAAAGTTGTCGGGTATTGCGATGAAATCGTGTGTCTTTTTGCGAGTTGCGGTTATGGCTTCATTGTAAGCTATAGTGTAAATCCATGTCGTCAGTTTCGACTTGGATTTGAAACTGTCAAGTTTCTGGAACACCTTGATGAATACGTCCTGGGTGATGTCCTCAGCGTCCTGACAGTCTGGTATAATCTTGTGTACAATATTGAAAACCATATCTTTATATTTGTCAACTATATATGAGAAAGCTTCGGTGTCACCGCCGATTATTCTTTCAATGATATCGTTTTCATTAATACTGTCCATTACCTTTTGACGCATTTTTCTCAAATGGTTACAAAAATAAAAAATGAAATGGAAATAAATGAAAAAAAAGAGTAATTTTGCAGCGTAAATAATCGGGATGTGGCGCAGTTGGCTAGCGCGCTTCGTTCGGGACGAAGAGGCCGGAGGTTCAAGTCCTCTCATCCCGACTTTGCAAAAAAAAGAAGGATTCCTTGGAACCCTTCTTTTTTTGTGGAAGTTAGTTTTTCAATTAATGTCAGTCTTTCAATTTATTGTACAAATCGTACAGAACGATGCCGGTGCAGACTGCAACATTCAGCGAATGTTTCGTGCCGGCTTGAGGTATTTCGATGCAGACATCTGAGAGGCTGATTACCTCATCTTCAACGCCTTTCACTTCGTTGCCCATGACCACGGCAGTAAGCCTGTCCCTGTCGGGGATGAAATTTTGCAGAGTTACGCTTTCATCGGTTTGTTCAATGGAAGCTATCAAAGCGCCTTCTGATTTGAGTTTTTTTATGCATTCAATGGTAGTGGGAAAGTATTCCCAGTCCACTGATTCCGTTGCCCCTAATGCTGTCTTTTGGATATCGCGGTGAGGCGGACAGCAGGTGATGCCGCACAGATATACTTTTGAAATAAGGAAGGCATCTGACGAACGAAAAACCGAACCGATATTATTGAGGCTTCTTATGTTGTCGAGGACTACTGCGACAGGAGTCTTCTCGGCACTCTTGAAGGTTTTAATATCGATTCGGTTCAGTTCGGAATTTAAAAGCTTGCGCATTTATTCCTTTGATAGTATGTTAGTTACATTTGAGAACATCTTTCATCTTACCTTCAGCTTCAGCTTTGAAGTTAGGAGACTGTGCAGCAATCTTGTAGTATTTGCAAGCGTTTTCGGTGTCACCTTTGGCTTCGTAAGCCCTTGCAAGTTCGAGGTTGATGCCGAGGAACTGTGTATGGTCGTTGTCCGGTGCTTCGAGACCGAGCAGTGCTGTTTTGATGGCATCATCGTTTTTCCCTTGGAAGTTGAGGCTGGAAGCTTTGAGGTAAAGGGCAGTCTGACTTTGTTCGTCGAATTGTAATGCTTTGTCAAGATCGGTAACGGCATCAGCATATTTCTTCTTTCCAAATGCTTCTTGAGCTTTGTTGATGAAATATGTGTAAGCTGTTGATTTGGCTTGTGATGCTGTTTTTTCGTCTGGTTCTTTGGCTTCCATTGCATATTTGATTGTCAGGTTGGCAGCTTCAATCATCTTTTCTTCATCATTCTGTTCGCTGTAAATGAGGGTTTCATAAAGATATGCCTTTGTGGCTGCTTCGTTGCTTGCAATTGCCTTTCCACACAAGTCAAGGGCATTGTCAAAGTCCTTTGCCTGATATGCGTTGCCGGCCTTTGCAAGATATGCATTGCTCAGGAGTTTGTTGGCACTCTTCTCGGCCTTCACATTATTGTATTTCTGTGACTCTGCTATAGCAGTGGTCAGAGTGGCGATTGCTCCGTCAAGATCCTTGCTCTGCATTTGAGTTTTACCTTGATTCACGTATGCGTTTGGGATCTGTTTCTTGATTTTTTCTCCCAATTCTGCCCCTTCTTCACCGAGAGCTTCGCACATGTTCAGAGCTTCAGTATAACTCTCTATTGCTTTGGCGTAATCTTTGGCTTTGAAAGATTCATTGGCTTCGTTGAATTTTGCACCTGCATCGTTAATTGATTGTGCTGATACCATAAATGTTGAAAAAATCAACACCGATACTAATAAAGCGATTCTTTTCATAGTGATATAAATAGATTAATTGTTAATAATATCTTGTCTTTGTAAATTCTTTTCTCAAAAATCGTGCTAATATGTTTTGAAAACCTGAATTATTTGAATTTGTTTTTAACATTTTCTATTATGGTGTCATCCATTGATTCGTCAAGCGTTGTAAATGAAACAGTTACCAAAGTGTTCATTTTTTCGTCCTGATTGAATTTTATTATCGGTTCGTATTGCGTGGAGACAGAAGGGTGGGATAACAGATACGTTTTGATTGATGAAATCGTTTCCTTGCTGACGGTTGGAGAGTTAATGGTGAATGAAAAAGTGCAGGTCAGACTTTGTTCATTGTTGAATATCTTGCTGAGGATACCGCGTTTGGCTGATGTGTATGGGATGAATATCAGTCGGTTGTCATCTGATTCCATTTCAATGTTCTGCATTCCGAGTTTTTTGACTTTTCCGACTGTGTCTTTGTATTGTATGAAGTCACCTTCCTTTATTTTATAGGCAAACTTGAACACAATTCCGGCAAAGAAATCCCTTCCGAAATAATATCCTATCAATATGATTGCAATCAGGATGATGGAGACTGCAATTATTTCAAAAATGATATTGGTCTTGTGCAGGTAGGGAATGATGATGGCGATGTAAATCATCCAAATGATACTTTCGGCATAAACGAAATTCTTTTTTATCCATTCTCTGGTGCGTTCTTTACGCGGAAGCAGCGGGAATATGTATTTCAGCAGCCTCAGTATGAGCAAAAGAATCAGTGTGACAACGATTATAATGATTATCGTTTGCGTCAGATTGTATTGAATTTCAGTCCCTTCCATAACGTTAAATCATTTCTATGTTGTTAAGTTCCTCAATAATAAATGGATATAGGATATTGTTTATTCCGATAACATTTTCGCTCTTCTTTTCAAGAAGCCTTAACCTAATAAGCACGTTGACATCCTGTTTCAGACTTGATATCGGGCGATTGTAAATTGCCTGCATCCTTTCGTATGACATATTGTTATGTATTATGAACTGTACGAGAAATATAATCTGTTGTTTTGTTAATTCATTGAACGGCAATGAGTTCGGAGCCTCAGGATGATGTATGAATATGGTATCGTTTTCAACTTTGTCGATACATGCGAGCCATGTGCTCAAGGCTGATTTGATGTTGCCAGCCGTTAATTTGTCATATTGCAGGAACAGTTGTGCATAGTGCCATGGACGCAGAAGTTTTTCATTCTTGTTGTCAATGCATATATGCATGTTTCCTGCCTTATGACGTCTTGTGATGATGGCTTCGATTTCTTCAGCGCTGAACGGAAGCAGATGGACAGTACCGATTATTATATCTCGTATGTTGGTGGTAAGTTGCAGAGCGTTAAGGCCTTCAGTGTTTGAATTCAAAATAAACAGATAGTTTTCACTGTATTTGTTTACCAAGTCGATGATTAGTTTTATCACATCATTGCCTTTGTCACCGCGGTGCCACCATTGTTCGATATTGTCGAGGATGAAAATGGAGCCTTTAGGAATTTCGCGGATAGCCTTGAATAAAGATATATTCTGCATTTCGATGGCTCTGAGGAATGAAGTCTCGAACTTGCTGACAGATGCACTTCCGCCGGTGACGGATTTTATGGTGAATATCTGCTGGTCCGGAAATGCTGTCTTGGCAACGTGATAAGAGAAGAAGGTTTTGCCTGAGCCTATGCCTCCAGTAACCATAATCGCTCCTGCTTTCAGACTGTTGTACTGACTCAGCAGAACGTTGAAGTCGTTTGTTTCCCTGACTCTTCCGACCCATAATTCCTTGTTGTACTGCTGGTTATTGATGAATAACTGTTTGTAGGAGTATGGGAGTGTCTGGTCAACTTCAGGCTTCAGCGATATTTTGTTGGTTGCATTGATATAAAGTTTCAGAAGTTCATTGTCGGAATTTCTCTGCTGGAGATTCTTGGCAAATTTGAGGCTTGAGTTCTGGCGATAGAAGATTTTCGACAGTGTCTTGTGGAATGAAACGGATATCTTTTCACGCAGTGAAAGAATTGTCTCCTTTTTCTTATCGTTGATGTTAGTGCTGATGATGTTGTGCAGATTGTGGGAAGAGTCAATGAACTGTTCGATTTGCAGTTGTTCGTCAGTAATGGTTTCAGTTGACTGTATTTCGTGGCATGTTTCGTTCAGCGATTTTTTGAGGTCAATTATCAGATTGTAGATGTTAAGAATGATGGCATCTTTCTGCTCTTCATTGTCTTCGTTGGTGAATGACAGCTGTGTGATGATGTCTTTGTGCTTGTCGAGTGAAATGTCAACTTTGGAACTGAGGAGGTTGAGCTGTTTCTTTAAGTTGTTGGAATAATAGTAGAGCACTGAATTGTCAAGCAGTCGCGATGCAGCGAAGTTGGATGAATGCACTGAGTGAATGTTTTCATCCCCAAGGCATGCCACTGCCTGATTGTCGAGAATTGTTATTTCGGATGGAAAACGAAGAATACTCTTGTTTATTTTGTCGTTGATTTCACTGAGATGTGAGAACATGTCAGATTTCATGTCATATTCGGAGGACGTCTCAACGAGCTCTAAGTTTTTGTTTTCCTGGATTTCGCTGATGAATGCCTCATGGAACGGGATGACTTTGTTGTTGATGAAATCAGTTATGATGGATAGCGTTTCAGAACAATAGCTCTTGAGTTTTATTTTGAAGATTGTGAGGTCGGCGTTGAGTACCAGTCTGTTAAACAATGCCGGCAGTATTGTGCTGAGGCTGTCGAATTTGTCAGTTACTGCGTCTGAACAGCTGTTACAGTTAACAGCATTGGATTTGACTTTGATTTCACCGAAGTTGAGAACGTCAAAATAATTGCGTATTTCATCAAAATATTTGTTCTTTATAGCCTTAAGAGTGTTCTTTATCTCATTGACTGTCTTGTTGTTTTTGTCATTGGATGTCTCAATGTGAGAATATATGTTCTCAACTGCCTCATCGAAATTGAAGCCTTCAAGGTTGCAGGAACCGTTTATTATTGCATTGGCGTCATCAATGGAATTGATTATGTTGTTGACATTGAAATAATACGAAAGACAATAATCCTTGAATTGGTCGAATGCTTTGGTCATCATTTCGTTGTACATGGCATCCAACCTGTTGGTTATGAACTTGTCGATTTTGACTTCGTAAGGGTAGAATCCTTCTCTGTTGTGTTTGAAATAACGTGCGAGTTTCTTCTTGAATTTGATGATGTCGTGAGTGTCGTTATTGGAAGGATATGATAGATTTTCTTCGTAAAATACTGTGAATGTTTTAGGTACAGAAGCACATATTGTTGACATTTCGTTGAGGAAATCCCTACTGCTGCCTAAAATAAGATTGTGTATTTCGGGCAGTATGTTTTTGATGAATTCCACAAACTTTTGTTTGATGGTTTTTCCTGATATATGTGCGATGTGACGGAATCTCCCCGGGGAATTTGTCTGAACGTAGTTGTTTTTTACAGTTTGGAGTATGTACTCGATATTGGTTTTGAAATATTTGGAAATCAGGTCAAAACGGTTGTTCAATGATTTGTCTATGGCTGTTTGGACCTGTTTGTCAAGGTCAACGAAGAATGATGCGGCTTCCTGACGTATAGGCAGTTGCAGTTCGACATCCTGTTCTGTGATTGTTGTCTGTTCGGGTTGCAACAGCTGTTTGGTGATGATGTCGAGGTTACCTATTGACTGGAACTCGGTTGAGGCCTTGACGAATATGATAGTCTTGTCGATTTGCGAGAGGTTGGACATGTAGTCGTATTTCTCGTTATAGTTTCCGTTAGGGGGTACGGCAATGAAGATGACATCTGCATCGGTCGAATGTGAGGCGATTAAGTCTTTTACCGGCTTGTCTTCAAGTTCGTTGTTGATGATTAGGATTTCACCGCTTATTCGAAGTTGTGCCATTATTTCCTCAACTTTGTTATACACAAGATTGTATGAGGAATTGTTGCTGTTCACCACTTTGATTCTGAGCGAGCATTGTGACCATTCGGTTGAATTGCTAATAAGCTTGATTACATTGAGCGCGAACAGGCTGTCTCTTTCTCCCGGAGTAACCCAAACGTCGAAATTCTTCTTGTTTCCATAGCCGTTGTCTTCGTTGTAATGGATGAGAAGGATATTTTTGTCGAGTTTGGATATGTTGGCAAGCAGGGTTATGTATCTCTCGCGATTCTTGGCGGTGCTGTTGAACCCTAACAATACGGTGTTGGGTTCGATCCCGGCAAATCCATATACACTTGCCACGGTCTCTATTCCGCTGTATATGTCGTTTGACGGAAATATTTTGTTTTCAATGACATTGCTGTCACGACGTGAGTTTTTGTATGCGTTCTTTTTTTCTTTTGATGTTGTGATGTTGAAGTTGCTTACAAATCCATGTTTGCCTGCAATCCATTTTCCGAAATCTACAAGATACGGCCGCTGGTCTTTGTCACCGCTGAAAACGATGATATTGGGCTGCCACGTTCTGTTTTCGAGTTTTCTTTTGTTTATTCTTGAAATAGATGTTTTTGTGATGGCGAGAAGTACGTTTTGCCATATATCATCATATTCGAGCAGAAGTTTTTTGCGTCTGATGAAAAAGTAGAGCAGAATTACGGCAATTACTGTTCCTAACATCCCGTAGCGATTAATGTCGTATAAGGCAATACTGCATATAAACAATCCGATGAGACCTATATATTTGCTGACATTGAATGTGGGACGGAAATCCGGGTTCGTCCATTTCTCAAGCATCAGCGCAAGATTGATGAGCGCGTATGAAACAAGCAGGAAAAATGATGTTATTCGTGCCAAGGTGTTGAAATCACCGATGAGTATTGCACATTCGGTGAGGACAAATATGATTGCTATGTGGATGACCGGCTTGTCAGAATGGTCAGAGGAATGGGCGAAGAACTCTGGCAGCACCTTGTCACGAGCCATGGATAGAATTATGTCGGATCCGATTGTAAGAGCATTTATGGCTATGAAAACAAGTGATATCCAGCAGCATATAAATGTTATCGTGGCATTCCATGATATCGAAGGAAGATAATTGGTTGTCTTGAGGATGTCGGGTTTGACTTCATACGCAAGCAGTATTATTACTGAAAGATATATGACGGTACTTGTGATTATTGCGAAAATAATCCCTCTCGGAATGGATTTCTTTGCGTTCTTCAAACCTGTTGAATTGGCGAGACCGGTGGCAAAACCTGATAATGCAGGGAAAAATATGCTGAAAATATAAATCCATGAGTGACCGTCGGATGCGGTTCCTGTACTTGGTACAAGAGGATGAATGTCTTCTTTTGTAAATAAACCGGCTATGACGGAAATGGTTGCAAGGATGATGGTGAGGCCGACCACATATTTGAATTTCTGAATGAATGTGGATTTACGGGATATCATCACCAATGCGAAGACAGGTAGTAACAATATCGAACCGATAATTCTGTATGATGCGGCTGATGGTGCAATATGAAGGAAATTGCTTGCTTTGGAAATGTCGAGCAGGGATTCTGATATGCCTATTATCTGCAATGCGGCACTGAAAATCAAGGCAAGTGTCATCATAATGCAGATGGTGCTTCCCATCGGCAGCCCAAGACTTCTCGAAAGTATATGATATATGCCGTCATTCTGTATCTTCTTGTCGGTTGCAATTGACGAAAGGCAACATCCTGTAATCAGGGATATTGCGAAGACAGTGATGACTATCCAAATTGACTGCATCAGCCCGCCATGCTGGATTATCCAACCCAATCGCAGGAACATAATTGCCCCGACGATGGTCAGAAGCGATGGAAGAAATACTCCTGATGTGGTGCCTAATTTACTGTTGTTGTGTGTTGTCATTATTAATCGTAATAATACTGCGGCTCACTGTTTTTTTTGCTTTTGCTGTTCAGTGATGGAATAGAAATTCTTGTATCCATTTTGTTGAACAAATCAATGGTCAGACTCAAGTAGAAAGGCCGTGCCTCAAAATCTTTGTATTGAATTGCAGGATAGTCATGTACATAGTCCTCACAATCGTTTGCGAAGAAGTTGGTGAGGTAGTATTTGGCTTTTATACCTAAATTATACGGGAACTTCAGACCAAGAAACAGCGATTGCATGTATCTCGGTGTTTTGTTGCTGAACCATTCGCTTTCGTATTTGGTCTTAGCCCCATCTATATTAGTTTTTTCCCTGAAGTTGATTGGGATTTCGAACTCATAACCTCCGTATAAGAAAAATTGTGATAGGTTGCCGATTTTGAAACTTACAGGGATACCTATATTATATGAGCGGAATTCTTTCTTGATGGGTTTGTTTCCAAATTCCGGGTCAATTGCGGAAGGGTCACTCAGTTTATGGATGATACCAAGGTTTTTCACTGATATTCCGGCGGTGAATCCGACAACACGCCTTATGTCGAAGTTCACTGATTCCTCCAGATTGAACCATGGGGAGAATCGCAGGACGTTGCCGCTTTTGCTGTCAAAAACATTATATTGGGCTGATGAAAAAATCAATTCATAGGTGGTAACTGCATAAACAGACGGATATTGCGCAAAGCCGATATTGTATATGAGTATTGCAAGAACTGTAAGAATTATCTTTTTCATTTTGAAATTATATTTGAAATTAAACGAACTGCGAAAATAAAAATAATTACGTTAATGAATTGATTTTTGAGCAAAAAAAAACGTGGGGATGAATAATCATCCCCACGTTTTCATAATGCAATGATAAAAGTTAGAATATCAGACGAAGACCTAATAAGATGCCCCAGCAGTTGGAAGCGACCTTAGCAGGAGTCCATTCAACATCTTTTTCAAAGTCATTGCTTCTCAGTGTGTATGTAGGAGCAGTTGTGCTTGTGCCCTTGTCAACCACATTGAGGAGAGCAAGATTCTGATAGTTTAACCATTTGTTGGTGTAGTAGCAACCCCAATTGCTGTTAATCATGTTAGCAATGTTGAGGATGTCGGCTGTAATCTGAATGCCATAGCGATGGTCAGTTCTGGAAGTGGTGTAGATGTCTTGAGCAAGTTTCACATTGAACTCGTTGACCCATCTCTGGAGACCGCCGAAACGTTCAGCATAGTCGCCCATGCGTGATTTGAGGTACTTGTTGTTGTTGATATAGTTCATGAAGACATCTGCTTGTGCGCTTGCTGTCATAAGGACGTTACCGTCTTTGTCAACCATATCAACGAAATTGATTTCATCAGCACTCTTAGGAACATATATCAAATCAGCGCTGATACCGTCGCCGTTGACGTCGCCGTTGTAAACGTAGCTGATACGACCGTTGTGCTGACCTTCATAGTAGAGGGAAATTGTTGTTGCGAAATGCCTAGCATAGTCGATACGATAGGAAATGTCACCTACAACGCGGTGAGGAACAGAGAATACGCTGTATCCGAGTTCTTCATCGTTAAGAGAATTGACAGCTGTGCTTGATGTCCATGCTGAGTAAGCAGCTGAACCAGGATTTGATGTGAGGTCCTTAGCAATAGAATAGGTATAAGCTATCATACCTGAGAAACCCTTTGTCATGTTCTTGGTGAGTTGAGCTGTCAGCTGAGTTGAGTAGCCTTTCTTTGTGGTATTGGTGAAGAGCATTGCTGCGGCAATATCGTTTGATACATTAGGGCTGCCTTCCCAAACTGTTCGGTTGTCTGAACCAAACATCTTAAGATCGGAATCTGTCTGGTTGACATTCAACTGTTTAACGCCTACAACGTCACGAGTGTAGAGAGCTTCGAGAGTGAGAACCATGTTCCATGGGAGTTCAACGTCAAGAGCGAGATTGCTTCTCCATACTTGCGGGAACTTGAAGTTTTTGTCAACAAGACATATTGTTGAGCCGGTTGGAAGATAATCAGCATCTGCTGTTGTTGGGAAGACGTTAGGATATTGTGCAAGAAGATCTTTGTAGTTTTCATAGAATGTTATGCCAGGGAGCTCTGATGCGATTTTAGCTTCGTCAAAACTCATTTCAGGAGATTGTACAAATGCCGCACTACCAACCTGGTTGGTGAACCATACAAATGGGTTGACACCAGTGAAGATACCTGTTCCACCACGGAGCTGAAGACTGCGGTCACCATTGATGTCCCAGTTGAAACCTAAACGTGGGTTGACTGAAATATTTGATTTTGGCCATGTTCCAGTGTTCCATTCACCACCTGCAAAATTATTTGCTCTTGCAATACTGTCAATAACATTGTTCTTAACCATGTCCTTGTCAAGATAGTTAGGAAGTTCTAAACGAATACCGTATGTCAACTTGAAATTGTCGGTGATGTTCCATTCGTCCTGTGCATACAAGCTTTCTTGTGCGTATGTGAGCATCTGGCCAGGAGCATCGTTGCCATTGTATCCATAGGTAATACCCATTCCTATAGGTGTTGCATTATTCAGGAAATCGTCAACGCTTGCGTAACGATAGTATGATGTGCCTTCACGAATATATGAGTTACGAACATACATCCATTCGAAAGCGAAACCTGCTGTAATAGTATGATTACCGAGGTCAATGGTTACATTGTCGATAATGTCAGCAGTATTGTTGATGACTTCATTGTGATATGAGAAAAGTTCAGTACCGAATGACATGTATTGATGTCCGTCTTTGAAAATATCAACGTGTGGGAAAACTGTTGATGATGGGGTTGAACGCTGGTCACCAATCATATTGTATGAAGCAAGTAACTGATTGGAAACTCTGTCGCTGATGCGTGAGTTCCAATCTAATGCAAATGATGTGACGTTATTGTTCATTCTGTAGAAGTTATTGCTGAATGCAATTGAATAGACACCCATACGGCTGTAGTTTCTGTCACGATAAAGTCCTGAAGGGCAGGAGCTTGCATTGGTGAGGTTCATGACGGAGTTCTGAACCTTGTTGAAACGGAACATTAACTTGTTGTTACGGTTGATATTCCAGTCCAAACGAGCCATAATCTTGTAATTGTAGTCGTTGAAAGTTGACCATCCGCCCTGACCATATTCGCCTGGGTCGTAGTTGTATTTTTCCAAAAGATATTGTTTAACCCTTGCAAGGTCAGCTACAGTTGTACGTGAAGTGTTGGTGGTCTGATCACCGTCGAAATTTGGATCGTCACCTTCGTATGGTTTCCATGATGGACCTGCATTTACCATAGGAGAGTATTCACCGTTTATGAAGAAGAATAATTTGTTCTTAACGAGAGGACCGCCAATGCTTAAGCCGTATGTCTGTGAACTGATGTTGACTGCGTTTGCCACAGAGTCGCCAGCAACCTTGTAACCGTGTAAGCCAGGGAATTGTTGGAAAGTGTAAACGCTTCCCTTAATTTCATTTGTACCGGATTTTGTGATGGCATTGATGGCAGCACCTGTGAAACGTGACTGACGAACGTCATAAGGAGCGATGTTGACACTGATTTGCTCAAGAGCATCAATGCTTATAGGACCATTGCTGCCACCAGGAAGATCGCTGCTCAGACCAAAATTGTTGTTGAAACCTGCACCATCGACTGTGAAGTTGTTGTAACGACTGTCACGACCGCCGAAAGCCATGCCTGTTGACTGAGGGGTCATTTTTACGAGGTCGTTAATGCTACGTTCAATGGTAGGAAGCATCTCAATTTCCTCGGAGGTGATATTGGTGGATGTACCTGATTTTTCTGAATTCATAATTGAATTCTCTTGAATAGCAACGACTTCAACTTCATTGATTTTTACGTTTGTCGGTTTAAGATTTGCATTCAATACATAAGTTTCACCCAATTTGAGAGTTACGTTCTCAAAAGTTGCAGGATGATAGCCTACGAAAGTAATATCAACTCTGTAAGGACCACCGGAACGTAATCCTTGAAGGTTGAAACGGCCTTCACTGTTGGATGTTGTTCCATAGGTCGTTCCTGAAGGAACATGTCTTACAACGATTGTTGCTCCTGGTAATGTGCCGTCACTTCCGGTGATTTTACCAGAAATACCTGATGTTGTCACCTGTGCACTTACTGCAACACTTAACAACATTGAAATTGCCACTAGGGCAAAGCGTAAAATTCTTTTCATACTTAAAGATTTGATTAATACATTAACTTTTTACTAACTCTTTATTTTTGAATTACTTATCTCTTTTTTGAAAACTATTTCAAGCCCAATTTCTTCGGTCGCTAAAGTAGTTAAAATTTACAAAAAAATTGTGGTTTTGCCTTAAAATCATTATTAACAAGGGGTGCGCTTATTGTAACGCATTGAATGTTAGATTATTGATTTGAAACAACGGGTTAAATGTTAATAAAGTTGTTAATAAAGTTGTTAATAACCTTAATGGTCCTTAGCAAATGAGTGTATTCATTGCCATTGAAAATACCATTGTTGTCGATGCGTTCCACTTTAACTTTTCCGCTGCAGTGAATTATGTTCTCGGAGTCCATGAGTATGCCAACATGAGTGATGTTTTCCTCATCACCGAAAAATGCGAGTTCTCCTCCTTTGGCTTCCTGGACTATGCTTAGAGTTTCACCTATGTTGACTTGTTGGGATGCATCTCTCGGGAGATTTATGTCACACAGTTTAAAGACAGTCTGAACGAAACCTGAACAGTCGAATCCCATGAATGTTTTACCGCCCCAAAGATATGGGCAACCGATGAATTTTTTTGCCGTTTCCAGAATTGTCCCCGATGTGGTGCCAAAGGTACCTTTGACAGTAAAATTTTGTCCGTTGACATTGAAGCGTCCGTTTTTGTCAGGGACTGTAATTATGCTGCCGGCAGATATTATGAACTCATTGTTGTTTTCATCAGCAACAGTTATCATCTTGTCTTTGATGGTCATGGATTCTTGTCGGTTGCCGGTATAATTGGTGAACTGTCTTGCATCTATCCAGCCTTTATATGAGTCGAAATCGGTTTTGACATGCATCCAGCCTTCGCTGTATTCAATGACTTCGTATGTTTCACCGAAGAGAATCTGTGAGACCATTTCTGCGCGATGTGATTTTTCTGCGCGCATTGGTATTTGTGGGAGAAGTGATATTCCTAACATTTTTTTGTTCAATATCTAATTCTTTTGTGCATAATATCTATCAGATAATCAATGAATGTGGCTTTTATCTCATTGATGTCCTTGAATGTGAGATTGGTGTTGATGAATTGGTTCTCGGCAATTTGAGAGTCAATGATTGAATTGACGGTGTTTTTGATCCGCTGTATGGCGGCATTGGTGTCGGCTATGTCGTCCCAGGATTTCGATGCTGCCTGAACTGAATCAGCCATCATTACGATAGCCGTCTCGCGAGAGTTTGGCTTATTGTTGCCAGGATAACGGTAATCGTTTTCGTTCACATTTTCCTTTCCGTACATTTCAACTGCTTTATTGTAGAAGAAGCGGTGCAGGCGTGTTCCGTGGTGTGTGGAAATAAAACCTGCGATGTCTTTTGGAATGCGGTTCCTTTTAGCCATTTCAACTCCATCGGATACGTGTTTGAATATGATGTCTGCGCTTTTCTTAGGGTCATTGAGCTCATCGTGCGGATTACTGCTTTTGGCTTGATTTTCTGTAAAATAGTTCGGACAGGACATTTTGCCTATATCATGATACAATGCGCCTGTGCGAACCATAAGGACATTAGCGCCTATTTTGCGTGCGGCTCTTTCTGAGAGGTTTGCAACTTGTATGCTGTGCTCAAACGTGCCTGGAGCCACTTCACTGAACTGCCGTAATAGCTTGTTGTTGGTGTTGGCATACTCTATGAGACTTATGTCGGTGGTTTTTCCCGACAGTTTTTCGATGAGAAAAACGAGCGGCATTGCCGTCAGTGTCAACCCAGCATTTATGATATAGTAGAGAAGAACAGGGGTGTCGAGATGTATGATTTTGCCTGTTGTAACGATTTCGCTGAGGATTGTCAATCCAACGTATGATATGACAATTGGAAAGATTATGGCGAAATATTGTCCGCGTCTTTCGATTTTGGAAATGCATGCAATCGTGATGATTCCTGTGACTATGGTCACTATTATGTAATTGAATCCGCCTGAGGTCACAACCGCTATCAGCAAAGTCGTCAATAAAAGTCCCCATAAGGCGACCTTGTTGTCATAAAACGCTCGTAATATGATTGGTATGATACATATCGGGACTATATACACATACTTGTGATTGAGCCATTGTAGTAAGACTGCGAGAAATACAGTTACACCTATTACGATGGTGATCAGATGAAAGTTTTGCCAGTTTAACAGCAAATTCTTCTCGTAGATGTACAGGTATAGGTAGAATGCCAGGATGATGATGCAAAAAAACAGAAAGTTGGCTATACGGACATTTATAGAATCGTTTTTTCTGTGATTATTTTCGTAATAGGTCTTAAGGGAATTGAGCTTGTTGTATGTGTCGTACGTTATAATTTCGTCTTCTGTGACAATCAGGGAACCTCTCGACACTAATCCGTAGGTCTCGGAAAGATTTTTATATCTTTCATTTATAATGGCATCCGTCTTGTTTTTGTCAAGAGTTATATTTTCACGGAGGTTTTCAAGGATTATCTTTTCAATCGACAGTGCAATGTCATTTGGAAGGTTTTTAGCTTTGGATTGGATATATGAGTATGCTCTTTCGGTAGTGTATAATTGACCTAAGAATGAGTAAGATACGTATTTGCCTTTTTCAAGACAGATTATATAAGCCGAGTCTTTGTTGGTTATTTCATCATCCAGTTTTATCACACCTGTATTCAGTATGTCAGTGAAAGTTGATATAATATTGTCAATTTGGCTGGTGTGATGGCTGTTTTTGTCAACCGTCCTGATGGCGTTTCTGAAATTGTTTATTTGTTGGTTTGTCAGATTTTCATCAAAAATATAGAAAGGTTTGACGTTTTTTGAAATTTCTTTCTTTTCCCTTATCAGTTGTTCGCTTGACTTGTATAACGGGAAACTTATGGGTGCTTCGAGAGTCGGATAATTCCATGTGCTGCCGATTTCATATTTGTAATTGAATGTGGTTATGTCTGGAATAACGTTCATCGCAATGGCTATTATGGTCAGAAGTATTATGGTTCTGACGACCAGACCTAAATTTCCGGTTTGCATTTTGTCGCGGAAATCATTCCATGATGATTCCGACTTTTCTGTGTCGTTGTGAGTTGTGCTGTTGTTATTTTGAGGTTCCATTGTTAAATAATAAGTCAATAATGCTTAAGTTTGGGAAGAAACTGAATCTGTCAGAAAAAACCTGACAATATTCGTCAAATGGTCCGAAATCAAATTCCTCGTCTTTGCGTAAATCCATATCTGTTTCATCAGGAATTATATATGATGAGGAAAAAGTCGCTTCATAATGTTTGTCCATGATATTGCAGATGGTCTCGTAGGAGTCGATGCATACATCTGCAAGAAAATCGTAATGTTTCTGCCAGATGTGTATGATGTCGTCAATATAGTAATCGAAGAAGGCGGAAGCCTTGTATGCGCTTAACACTGCTCTGTAGTGCCGTATCTGCCAGTTCTGGTTGTTGTCGATGCGCATGTTTTTCAGCAGTGTGTGGTTTCCGTCAACTTTCTTTACTGGTATTGATAAAGTAAGCAAACCGTTGCAGGAAAGAATTCTGCAACGGTTGCGGTATGTTTGTTTGATGTAGTTTTCGTTGATGTCGAATACTGTTGAGTCTGAGACATCGAGTTTGTTCCACCAGCCGACAGGTCCAAAATATGTAACCGGTAAGATAGTCACAATTATTTTTTGTTATCAGTCAGTAGGATTTCGTCAATGGCTTTAATTACAGTTTCTTTTGGGAGATTGCCCATGCCCATCTGCGGTTTGCCCTTTTTGGGGACGAATAGAATAGCCGGAATGCTTCTCACACCGAATATGGCGGATAGTTCTTTTTGCTCTTCGGTGTTGACTTTATAACAAATCACTTTGCCTTTGTATTCATTGGCTATTTGCTGAAGGGTGGTTGAAAACATACGGCACGGGCCGCACCACGAAGCATAGAAATCTATGATGCATGGTTTTTTGCCTTCATATATGAATTCCTGTGGATTCTTCTCAAAATTCCATATCTCCTTCAGAAACATCTCTTTTGTGAGATGCACTATTTCAACGTCTTTGGCATCCTGCCCGAAGGCAATGTTTGATGTCAGACATACGAAAACTGTAACAAGTGTTATTAATGCTTTTTTCATTCTACAACAAATTTCTTTGTGGCCACACCAGTGTTGCTGGTGAATCTGACGACATAAACACCAGCCGGTAATGAACTGATATTTATGCTGCTTGTAATGTCAGAGCTGCACATAGTGTCTTCAGCAACTATCATGCCATTGGAGTTGGCTATCTGGTATTTGATGTCCTGTGCCTCTATATTCGGCATGGTGATGTATAGTTTGTCGGTTGCAGGATTCGGATAGATTCTGATATCATCAAGCCCGAATTCTCTCATACCATCGTAACTCCAGTCGGCAAAATAAACTGAGAATCCGTTGCCTTCTTCGATGAAGCCGTCGGTTCTGAATACCAGTTGGAAGCCTTTATTTCCATAGTTTATAATTTCATCAGGTGTAGTGCCGTAGAATTTGTATGTCTCTTCTGTGTCAAAATCGGTTATAGTTACGAAATCGTTTTCATCGTAAGTGTTAAGGTAGTTGAACTTGATATAACCACCATCTGTTGATTCAGGATAAGTACAGTTCCAACGGCACAGGGTTTTAGGATTGTAGTGCTTGTCTTCAGGATTGCTGACGATGGTACCGTATATTGAACTTATAGGATTAGTGGTATTGCAGTATTTCTGTCTGGAGGTAGTGTAAGTGAATACAAATCCTGGAGCTGAATTATTGCCGTAGAATTCAACGAACATCTTGTTCCCTGTTGAAGTCAGCGAGCCTGGTGTCTCACCGCTTGTGTAAGAGGCGAGAAGTTCAGCGTTAGTATCGCTGCCATCATAAACGTTTACCACATCACCTTCTGCAATGTCGAATGATTCCCATGACAGTGTGATGGTTTTGATGGTGTCATATTCTGATTGCGGATTGATGAGCCATGTGTTGTATGTTCCTGGGAGATAGTCTTCTACAGGGCCTGAGCCATCATCGATTCTGCCTACTTTGGATGTGACTTCCACGTTTTCGAAATATGTTGGATAATCTGTTGGGTCAGGGTAGAAATCTTTAACAACAGCCTGGTCCTGTGAGAAACCGTCTGGAGAACTTGAAGTGTACCAGGAATTTTTATATCCGCTCCAGTTGAAGTTGAAGTGGAAAGTTTTGTTGTTTCCAACCACACGATATCCGTCGCAATTGAATGCGTGACCGCCTTCTGTAGGACTATGGCCGCTGTAATACAAAGGATAGCCGCTATCAAGCTGACCCATCAGCATGGTTTCCCATGTGCTTGTATTGGATTTTTGGACGTATGTTGCGTATGGATATTTGAAATGATCGTGCAGAGCTGCAGGAACATCACCGGAATAAGCACCTGAACCATTCGGGTCAAACTGCATTCTTACACTAACACCGCAGTGATACTGTATGAGAGCTATGTTCAGCACTGCATCTGTTTCATCGTTCTTGGTAATTGATGTAGGCATCGCTTTCCAGTCATAATATGCTTCATTGTAGTAAGCGCTCTGCATACCATAACCGCTGCAATAGTAACTTGAAGAGCCTTCGCCGACGTATGGATAACCCCAGTAGAACATCTGAACGGCCATTGCAGTAGCCACACAGCCTGCGTAACATCTTCCGCCTGAGCCGCCTGCACTGCACAATGGAGCGTAATAGTTGTAAGGATAATCCTGATTCCATACGGCTGTGATTAGAGGACCTACTTCAACATCATCTTTTGCAGTAATTAACTCTGTTGCATTGTCAGTCGAGTATGTTTTCCATTCTTCAGCAACTGCAGGTTCCTGCTTTGCTTTTGATGTTATAAGATCTTTTATTCCATACATCATGCTGGAGATGAATGACTTATAATTGTGCCCCTGGGACTCGATGTCAAATTTGGCACCTTCTTCATAACAATATCCCAATACAGGATACATGGCATCATCGGCAGATACAAGAACAAAACCGCCGCCTTCAATGTCGAAAACATACATGACAGGTATGTCATCAACACTTTTTACGTATGAATCAGAAAAATTGATGGCATCAATCGATATTGGAGTATCGAAATAGTGTGCCTGCTGAAAATAATAGTTTCTTGCGACTTTTTCGGCTGTTGTCTTGTCAACGCTTTTTGCTGATATACCTATTGCCGACAACGCAATTAAGCTGAATGTGAGTAATGATTTGAATTTCATTTTAATATTGTTTTGGTTAAAAAAAATTTCAATTAAGAATCTGCAAATTTATAAAATTATTCGATAATGAGCTTCTTTGTTAAAATACCCTCATTATTAATTAGTTGCAAAACATAAACGCCCTTTGGAAGGTTTGAGACGTTGAGATTGATATTGCTGGTTGACGCATCAAACATTTCGGAGTAAACTACGGCACCCTGCGGACTGATTAGTTTGCATTCAAAATCGTTATCGGCAGTCAGTTCAATTCTTACTGTCTCGGAAGCGGGGTTAGGATACAGCACAATATCGGAAGATTGCTCTTCACAGTCTTCAATGCCGTCCCATGAGGTGCATGTAAGTCTGAATCCGTAATTGCTTGAGTTGAAATTGTCGGATTTGAAAGTCAGGAGAGCGAAGCCTTCAATGTACAGGTCTTCAGGGGTTTCACTTCCGTAGAATGTGTACAGTTCATCGGTTTTGCTGTCATAAATTTGAAGAAAGTCGTTTTGGTCGTATGTGTCGAGGTAGTCGAATGATATTTTTATTCCAAGTTTACCATAATCCACTTTGTATCTGCACAATGATAAAGGCTGGTAGTACATTCCTTCAGGAGCCACTTCAATTGTACATGGGTCATCATTTATCTGAGTCAGTCCGGAGCAGTATGTAGGACGTGTTGAAGTGTATATGAAAGTGAAGCCTTCACCTGAGCCTACTGCCGAGAAGGTTATGAGGAGTTGTTTGCCTGTTGAAGTTACTGAGCTTGGCAGCGATGTGCCTGTGTATTCGCCGAGCAACTGGTCGTCGGTAGTGGCACCATCATAAATCCTTACATAGTCGCCGGCAGCAAGTTTGAAGAATTCCCATGATACTGTGATGTTTACTACTGAATCGGCAGGGTCGTTTGCCGGGTCGATTAGCCATGAAGCTTCAGTAGGAATGTAATTGTTGACAGGACCGCTTCCATCCATGACTCTGCCTACTCTGTCGGTAAGAACTTTCTGGCCGGATGCATACATTGGGTATGTTTCGTTGACGGTGTCAGGTACGGCGTTGATGACAAGGTCGTTACTGGTGTTGAACCCGCCTGGATTGGTTGAGACATACCAGCCGTTGCCCGAACCGCTCCAGTTGAAGTTGAAATGGTGGTAATCTGTTCCGGACGTGTTACGCCAGCCATCGCAGTTGAAGGCATGACAGCCGCTTTCACTACAACCGGAATAGTATAGTACATGCTGCTGTGATAGTTCATCATAGATTATTTCGTTCCATTGCTCTTGTGTGTAACCGTCACTTTTTGATATCACATCGATGTCTTCCGAATACCTGAAGAAAGTCTTCATAACATAAGGAACGGTAAATGAGTAAGCACCTGAACCGTCAGGACCGTAATTCATCTGCACCCCGATACCACAATGATATTGAAGTAGTGCATTGGCAAATATTGCACAATCCTCACTGTTTTGGTTTATTGATGTCAGCATTGCATCCCAGTCGTAATAGGTGTCCTCGTAGTCTGCAATAAGAAAACCGCCGATTGTTGAATAGAAAGTTGTTGAACCTCTTCCATGTTCCGGCCATCTCCAGTATTCCATCAGAACGGACATTGCGGTGGCCACGCATCCAGCGTAACATCTTCCTCCGGGACCGCCTGGAGCAGGTGGACAGTAATAGTTGTATGGATAATCTTGATTCCAGACGGTACGCAGTAACGGACCGATTTCATCTCTGTCTTCTTTTGAGGAGATAAGGGTTGCAGCGTCATCGGTTGTGTATAAAGCCCATGCAGCTGCCACTTCGGCTTCCTGAGGCAGCGAATTCTCACGGGTGTATTCTACCATGTCGAGATATTCGTCCATAACATATTTGAATTCCGGATTGGCATTCTCCAGATTCCATGGTTCGTTCTTTGTGATGTGTGCGATGACAGGAGTCATGACATCCTCTGCAGAAACGACAATGAAACCATCTCCCTGTATTTCAAAGATGTACAGAAGATTGGCACCGTTTCTTGATTCAACAAACCTGTTAATTATTTTTATTTCACTGAAATCAATAGGTGTGGCATAAAAGTTCTGCTCCTGATAATAGTAGTTCCTTGCCACTTTTTCAGCAGTGATAATATCTACATCTTTTGCCTGTGTGAGCATTGATGCTAATATTGCGATTGCAATGACGAGTAATGATTTGATTTTCATGTTGGTATATTTGTGATTAATAAATCAGTTCAATTAACCTTTAACGATGACTTCTCCTGACTTGTAGGCTTCAAGCAGCATTTTAAGGTCTTTGATTTGTTGTTTTAATTCAATGCCTTTGTCGGTGTCTCCAACTTTTATTCTGTAAGCGCTTTGAGCAACGAGAGCTCTTGTGGATTTGATATCGAGTTCCTCTTCTATGGCCTTTTGCGGTGAGACGAAAGGATGGTGTTCGATAACGGTCAGTTTGTAGGAGTCGTACATCAGCGTGAATCCTGCAATACCGGTTTCTTTCTGGTAAGGTTTCGACATGCCTCCGTCTATTACAAGGAGCATTCCGTCGGCTTTGATTGGACTTTCACCTTTAATAACTTTAACAGGTACGTGACCCGTGATAATATGTGAGTTTTCAACCGGCAGGCCAAATTCCTTGAGGATATTTATGCAGGTTTCCTTGTCATTGCGGTAAGTGTAGAATGGGTCAAGGTGTTCCTTGTGGGTGGCCTTGTCTTCGATGAAATACCTTTCAAATGTGGTCATCTGGTCTTTGCCGAACAGAGGTGAATCCGGACCGCACCACATATACCATACGTAGTCGAATTCCTTGGAGTTGTCATCGAGCGACCATCTGTTGATGTACGCTGCACGGGTCATAGTCTCGAATTTGTCGCAAAGGCTCATGCCTTTATATTTTACGTTGTCGAGCTCGGTCTCTCTGAACGAACCGTCTTCATTGAGAGGTATGCAGCCGTGGAACAGCAGGTTGCCATTGCATTTGAGATATAAGCTGCCTGATGAGAAGAAGAATTTGATATGACGCTGCAAAGACTGGCTGTTGAGGAATGAGAATTTCAATTTTTCCATGAGTTCATCTTCCTCAGGTGAAAGCTGGTATGGGTTTTTGGGGTCAACTGTCGGGAAATTCGTGTCAAGCAACGGATATTCCTTGTCACCAATCATGACAGTTCCTTTCTCGAAGTTGATTTTATCAAGCAGCAGTCGGCTTTCCATCTTGAAGTCGGGATTTCTTTTGATAATCTGACCTTCGATTTTGAATTGTATGATGGAAATGGCCTTGTGCATCATGCCTACGAGATTGAGGTTTGAAGAATCGTATTTGTCCAACGGTCCCGATGTCTTAGGGGTAAATACGGTACATGGGTCGTTGCCGTAATATTTCATGGCAAAGGTTGCGAGAGGAAGCATATTTATACCATATACATCTTCAAGAGTGTCAAGGTTGTCATATCTTGTTGATATTCTGACGACTGTCGCAATACATGCCTTTATGCCTGATGCAGCGCCCATCCATAAGATATCGTGGTTGCCCCACTGGATGTCAACATCATGGAACTCCATGAGCTTGTCCATCACCTTGTCGGGATAAGGTCCTCTGTCATAGATGTCTCCTATGATGTGCAGTTTGTCGATGAGCAAACGCTGGATGAAATAGCTGATGGCAATGATAAAGTGATTTGCGCGGCCTATGTCAATTATGGTCTGTATAATCTTGTCATAGTATGGCTCTTTCTTGGATGGATTTTCGTTAAGAAGCTCGTCAATGATATACGCATAATCCTTAGGCATGGCCTTACGTACCTTCGACCTTGTGTATTTGTCGGCAGCGGCACGTGACACGTCAACAAGACGGCGTAAAGTTACTGAATACCAGTTCTCCAAATCATCAACGGTTTTCATTATTATCTCAAGTTTTTGCTCAGGATAATAAATCAAGGTCGCCAGTTGGCGTTTAGATTTCTCACTTATGGTATTGCCGAAAACATCGTCTATTTTTTTCCTTACCATTCCCGATGCGTTTCTGAGAATATGGCTGAAAGTGTCGTATTCTCCGTGAATATCGGTCAAGAAGTGCTCGGTTCCCTTAGGTAGGTTGAGAATTGATTCCAGATTGATTATTTCTGTACAAGCTGCCTGTATTGTTGGAAACTTGTCGGATAACAGGTTTAGGAATTTTAGTTGTTCTTCTGTCAGTTGCTTTTTTTGATCTGCCATGGCTATGAAAAAGTTGTTTGTAAATTAATGTATAGTTCTGAACATTTTGTTCCATCTGATTTTTCCGTTGAAGAGTCCTTTCTCTTTGTCAAGAGACATCCATACGAAGGCTGGTTTGCCCACGATATGGTCTTCGGGGACGAAACCCCAGAAACGGGAGTCGGCTGAATTGTGACGATTGTCGCCCATCATCCAATAATAGTCCATTTTTGTGACGTAAGTGTCTGTTTGTTCGTTATTTATGTAAATCTTGCCGTTTCTGACTTCAATGTCATTGTCTTCATAAACGTCAATAAGTCTTTCATACAAACAGATATTTTTTAAGGTAAGGTGCAAAGTGTCACCTTTCCTTGGAATGTACAAAGGTCCGTAATTATCTACAGTCCACTGATATGCGGTATCATACGGAAACAGATACATTTTACAGTTCTCGGCAAAATAGTCTTCTTTGCGCTGAATGTTTTTGGTGATGGAGATAACGGAAGAATTCTTTTTCAGGATTTCAACTGCTTCATCGGTAAGGGTAAGGTTATAAGTGCTGTCGGCAGCGTTGAAAGTGTATCTTTCAGTGATTTTGAGTTCATCCTTGAGTATTGCCGGCCTGAATTGGCTGCCATTGGTTTTGACAGTGTAGGTGAACTGTAGTTTTCCCTTATGATTTTCCTTTACGCCGTTGATATATGCGTATCCGTCAATGACCTGCATGGTGTCACCAGGAATGGCGATGCAGCGTTTTATGTAGTTTTCCCTCTTATCTACGGGGCGGTAGATTATGTCGCCGAACATGTCCTTCCTTGTGATCACATTTCTTCTTCCATAGTTGCGTACAAGCGAATAATAGCTTGCATTGCTCTGGAATGCCGTGCATACGGTATCTCCTTCCGGGTAGTTGAAAACTATGGGCGAATAGTTTTTCAGTTTTTTCAGGGCAGGATAGCGGTAGTATTTGAGCTGTACCTTGTCGCAATATGAATTGCGCTTGCTGAGAGGAAGAGTGTTGTGGATGAAAGGCACGGATAAAGGTGTCATCGGCCTTCGTGAACCGTATGTCATCTTGTTGACAAACAGATAGTCACCCACAAGCAGAGTCTTTTCCATAGAAGATGAAGGAATGGTATAGGCTTCAAACATAAACATCCTCAGAATACCCACGCCGACAACAGCGAAAATTATCGCATCAACCCATTCGCGAAGAGAACTCTTCTTGAATTCCGGTCGTTTGTCAGGCGGATAATATGTGGCCTTATAACCGAGGTAAGGCAGATAGACAAAAGGTACAACGGCTGCCAGAGCCTCTTGCCACAATGCGTGTTTGTCATGAGCCTTGGCAGTTTCGACAAGCAGCAGGAACATGATGAAATAACCTATGAATGGTATTGCTGCTATTATAAGCCACCACCACGGCTTTCCAACTATTTTTATCCAAACGTAGTAATTGTATATAGGTATAAGTGTATGCCACCATTTGTATCCCGCATTCTCAAAAATCTTGAATGCGAATATCGGCATAAACCATTTTACAATCAATCCTGATAATATGACACTGTCCATGTTTGATTTCAATAAAATTAAAACTTACAAAGATATAAAGATTTTATAATATCCTGCATTTTGAAACAGCCTTTTTTATCTTTTATCCATTTTGCGGCAAGAATCGCGCCGTATGCAAAGGCATCTCTCGTCTTTGCGGTATGCTTGAGTTCGATGGTGTCTAAATCAGAAGTGTACTTTACTTCATGAATGCCTGTCACTTCACCTTCTCTTATGCTTAAAATAGGTATGTTGGCGTCTTTCATGCTGCTGTTTGACAAATGCTGGAGAATCTGATTCTTGATTTGCAGTGCAGTGCCGCTTGGTGCATCTTTCTTATGGACATGATGGGTCTCGGACATGGATATACTGTACATGTTAAGGTTGGAGATGATATCGGCAATTTGGTTGTTGAGAGCAATGAATATATTGATGCCAATGGAATAATTCGGGGCATACATCATGGTTTTGCCTTCATTTTTGCAGACTGTTTCGATTTCAGGAAGCCTGTCGGTCCAGCCTGTCGTCCCGCATACTACCGGAAGGTTGTGCTTGAAGCAGGCAAGTATGTTGTCGTATGCTGATTCAGGAGTGGAAAATTCGAAAGCCACATCTGCATGGTCAAGATAATCTTCTTTCTCGATAAGTTCGTCATGATTGTCAATGGTTGCAATGAGTTGGTTTTCCTCTGTTTTGAGCGTTTTTTCAATGGTTTTGCCCATTTTTCCGTAGCCCATCAAAATATATTTCATGCGTTAATTTATTTGTTGTTAGAAATGTATATGCATTGTGATTCCCGGATAGTTGTTCTGTGGAATTCCGCTTATGGTAATCGGAGCGAACTCGGGAGATATGTTTAATGACAAGTCGTCACTGATGTCGAAGTCCATGAGATGTGCATCTACGATTGCATCGATTATGTTGAGTACATACCATGCTGCGGATACCAGTCCATACAGTTCCACATTGTGGCGGTATTGGTTGTAAAGACTTTCGAGTTTGGTGAGAGAAGGGTATTGTGTGGCGTATTCGTTTGGGGGAGTCCCTTCGGAGCCTTGGTCAATCCAGATGTAGGCGTTATATGCCTTCTGCATGGGAACGGCATTTCTGTAAATCAGATATCCAGTTGCGGCGAAACCGGTCCAGATTATTGGTATTTTCCAATATTTGTGGTTGTATCCCTGACCCCATCCGGGAAGTATGGCAGAATAGATGCCGGCTCTTTTCGGGGAGTGTGTTTCTTTCTGTACTGAATCTGCAACTAAAATATTGCCGGATATTATGGTGTTGTCGATAATGGTGTCATTAGTGATGACGGTTGATGTGTCATGTGGATTGTCATTGACTTCCTGGGCATTGAGACTTGACAGGGCAGCGAATGAGATTAATATGAATGTTATATATCGGTGCAATGCCATGGAAGATTATTCGAACATTTTGAAAAATTCGTCAAGATTGTTCTTGGAATTGAAAGGAATGGTGATGACGCCTTTGCCGTTCTTGCCCAGTTGTATTTTAGGACTTAAACCTGTTTTTTCTTCAAAGTTCTGGCGGAAGTTGGCCATTCTCACTGGCAGCACTTGCGGTGATTTAGTGGATTTTTTTGTGTTTTTTGACTTGTTGTTGGAGACGAGGTGTTCAGTTTCTCTTACTGAGAGGTTTTTCTCGAGGATGGTACGTAGCAGGTCAACCATTTTCGTCTCATCATCGGTTGAAAGCAGGCATTTGGCGTGCCCCATCGAGATTTTGCCTTCTTTCAGAGCGCATTGCACTATTTCCGGAAGTTTCAGGAGTCTCAGGAAATTGGATATAGTGGAGCGGTCCATGCTGACTTTTTTGCTGACCTCTTCCTGGGTCAGACTGCATTCGTCAATCAGGCGTTGGTAACTGAATGCTATTTCCATCGGGTTGAGGTTTCTCCTGTGTATGTTTTCCACCAAAGCCATTTCGAGCATTTCCTCATCGTTTGCGCTGCGGATGTATGCCGGAATTGTCTCCAGATTGAGCATCTGGGATGCCTTGAGACGTCTTCCTCCGGATATGAGCTGGTATTTGCCGGTGTCGGTTTTGCGGACGGTGACGGGCTGTATCAGTCCATGTTCCTTGATAGATGCTGCAAGTTCTTGCAATGCTGTCTCCTCGAATTCGTTACGGGGCTGGTATGGGTTTGTGTCTATTTGGGCTACAGGTATGTCGGAAATGTTATTGGTTGCAAGGTAGTCGTTGCCTTCATAGCTTTCACGTTCCAGAATTGAGTCCAATCCTCTGCCTAATGCTTTCTTCTGTTTGCTCATTTTCTATAGTCTTTTACTTTTTACTTTCCTCCTCTGCATCTCTCAGCATGTTGTTTTTCTTCAGAATTTCTCTTGCGAGGTTCAGATAGTTTATTGCGCCTGTGCTGTTTGCGTCGTGCAGTATGACAGGTTTTCCGAAACTCGGAGCCTCGCCCAGTTTGGTGTTTCTGTTGATGATGGTGCTGAAAACAATATCCTTGAAGTGCGTCTTCAGTTCTTCAAGCACGTTGCGTCGAAGGAGTTCGCGTTTGTCGTACATGGTAACGAGTATGCCTTCAATGGTAAGGTCTCTGTTTAAACGGTTCTGAATGATTTTTATTGTGTTGAGGAGTTTGCCGAGACCTTCGAGAGCATAGAATTCCGACTGGACTGGGATTATCACCGAGTCGGCTGCGGTGAGTGCATTGACGGTGATAAGACCGAGTGAAGGTGAACAGTCGATGAGGATGAAATCGTATTGGTCTTTGATTTTGTTTATGACTTTTTTCATCTTGAATTCTCTGTCCTCAAGGTCAATAAGTTCTATTTCAGCGCCTACCAGGTCGATGTGGGCAGGTATGATGTCGAAAAGGGGTATTTCAGTATGGACTATGGCGTCCTGAGGCTGAATGTCCTCAATTATACATTCATAGATGCTTTTGGTAATGGTTCGTGCATCCAGCCCTAATCCTGTAGTGGCATTGGCTTGTGGGTCGGCGTCAATTACAAGTGTCTTGTATTCAAGGACGGCAAGGCTGCTCCCAAGATTGAGGACTGTGGTGGTCTTGCCGACACCTCCTTTTTGATTTGATACTGCTATTATCTTTGCCATATTTAAATAAACACGTAGAGACAGGTTTTGCCTGTCTCTAATGTATTCTGTTGATTATGTTAAAATTATGTTTTAATAGTTGTTGCCTAAATCATCAAAATTCACATCTTGGCCGAAGTCTTGGTACTCTCTGTTGGACGCGTAACGGCTCAAATCCGGCTTCTCTCCTGTCTCCATGAATGTTATGCTGTCGGATAGAGCATTAGAGAATTTCTCAAAATCTTCCTTGTAAAGAAAAATCTTGTGCTTTTCGTATGACACACGTCCGTCATCATTGTTGAAATGTTTCTTGCTTTCTGTTATCGTCAGGTAAAACTCATTGGAACGTGTGGCCTTTACGTCAAAGAAATAAGTTCTTTTGCCGGCACGTACCGGAATGGACAACACCTCTTCTCTGTCGGCACTATCCCTCTTCTCATACTTATCAAAATTATCCATACATGTATAAAGTTTTTATTCAACTGCAAAAATATAATACTTCGATTTAATAACAAAAAAAAAAGAAAAAAAGTTGTACTTTTGCCAAACATAAAATTTTGAAACTTTATGCTTAACAGGAGACAACTCAGAATAAAAGTTTTTCAATGTTTGTACGCATATTTCTGCTCTGGCGAAACTGATGTGGCGGTTGCTGAAAAGGATCTTGCGAAGTGCATCAATGCAACCCTCGAGCTCATGATATGGCAGCTCTCCCTTCTTACGGAACTCCATTACCATGCCGAAAGACGTATGGAAGATGCCAAAAACAAATTTATGCCTACGGAAGAAGACCTCAATCCAAACCTCCGTTTCCTGAATAACCGCGTCATCCTTCAGCTGAATGATAACAGAAACTATAAACGGCTGCTTGATGATTTTCACGTTTCATGGCTGGAACACGGGGAGGCTATCCGCCGTATTTTCAACGCCATCAAGTCTTCAGAGGATTATGCCGCTTATCTCGCCTCACCCGATGATTACGCTGATGACAAAAAATTCGTTGTTGACATTTTTCAGAATTTTATCTTCGAGGACGATTTTCTCGTTGATTTATATGAAACAAAAAATATTTACTGGTACACCGACTTCTTCCTTTCACAGTTCACTTTGATGAAGTTTTTTGACAACATTACGCCAAATTTTGGAACCGATGCAAAGATAGAAGATTCCATGATGCAGAAGGAATCCACTCAGTATGAGGAAGATAAGGCTTTTGCGCTTGAACTTTTGCGTAACACAATTAAAATCAGGGAACATACGTTGGAACTTATAAAAGGTAAGATTATAAACTGGGAAATGGACAGAATCGCTACGGCAGATGTCATAATCCTGCAGATGGCCATTACCGAACTTATTGAATTTCCGTCGATTCCAGTAAAAGTTACGATTAATGAATATATTGAAATGTCAAAGGCGTTCAGCTCATCTAAAAGTAAGATTTTTATAAATGGCGTACTTGATAAGCTGATTTCCGATCTTACAAAATCAGGTGAAATTCGCAAGACAGGACGTGGCCTGATGTAATTTGTTGATATTGCTATGAATGGAAAAATATATAAAATTATTGTCCTGATTGCCGTATGCCTGCTGGTTGCCGGTTGCGGCCCGAAAAACGATAAACTGTCCCCGTCATTGGTCAACAATCCTAACACTGCCAATGGCTTGGGAGACACCACATCATTGCCTGTAATCACTTTCAACACCACATCGCATGATTTCGGGGAACTGCAACAGGGAGAAACGGTTATGTATGCTTTCAAATTCAAGAATGAAGGCAAATCCGACCTCCTAATTTCATCAGCGACATCGGGATGCAAATGCACCAGTGCCAAGATTTCTAAAAGCGTCATCAAACCTGGGGAAGAGGGGAGAATTGATGTGTCGTTTGACCCTACAGGTGTAGTCGGATTCCAGAATAAGGTGGTGAAAGTTGTTACCAATGCACAGCCTAATATTGTCAACCTATATGTAAGAGCCAATGTGAAGACGGGTACCCTTTGAGTTTAAAAGTTTGACAATGAGTTATGTGAAAAAATTAATACGCTATTTCAATAAGTGTTATGAAAGTAAGACTTATCATGAATGGACAGAGAATGAATTTCTCGTCATTCTTGATCACTTCTTCTATACCTCTTATGATGAAAACAAGTTCAGATATGCCATGTTACAGGCAGTGGAGACATATCCTCGTGACTGTGCCATAATGATTTATCTGTCAAAATATTACTGCCTGAAAAAAAACTACAAGAAGTCAATGCGGATAATCTCTTCCAAGAATATTGATATTGCCCCTGAATACGAAGGGCCGATATGCGCTCTGAAAGGTGACATCTATCGTGCGATGCGCCACTACGATACTGCTATAAAATGGTACCGCAAAGCGATGAATTTCGAGGAAAGCAGAATGTCAGCATACCATCTTGCACACTGCTACTATTCTCTTGGCCATTACGATAAGGCTTTGGAATATTTCAAAACTTTTTACAGGATGATTCCGGAAGAAAAACTTTCGGAAGCTGATGATGTTATTTATGACATGAACAAATGCTGGGAAAAACTCGGAAATTCACAGGATGCGGTGAACTTCTACCAGTCTTTGGTTTATGGTAGCCAACCGTTTTCAGCTGCAGCTTGGTTTTCCCTGGCAGTCAATTACCTGGTCCTTAACAACTATAAGGAGGCTGAAAGGGCTCTGAAATTTTCTATTGCAATCAATCCCGACAGCTCTTCGGCATTCTTTAATCTTGGCAATATCTATTCGCAGACAGGACAATACGATTTGTCGGCTAAGATGTATGATGAGGTTATAAGGCTTGAAGGAGAGGATTCGCTGACTGTTCTTTACAAGGGCGAAAGTCTGTATTACGCGGGCAAACTCAATGATGCAATCAAGTGCTTCCATAAAAGTCTGTTCCTTAATTCGGGCTCTGCTGAGGCAAATTATTGGTTGGCACAGTGCTACTACGTGATGTATGACAACAAGAAGTCAATGCAGTATGTGGAAAAGGCTATCAGAATAGATTCGTCGAATCCTGATTATTACAACCTTCGTGGTAATCTCCGTATGCTTGCTGAAGACAATGTCGGTGCCAGAATCGACCTTAGCAAGTCGGTTTCGCTACAGCCTTCAAATGCCGACAATGTCATTGATTACGTGCATTTCCTGATTTCAACAGGAGAGCCAAAGGAATCAATGGAACCACTTTACGAGGCGATACAAATCAACCCCAACGATGCTAGACTGCATTTTTTGGTTGGCATTTCCGAATATTATCGCGGTGCAAAACAGGAGGCATACGTCAGCATTGCCAACACCATCAGCACTTTCAATTTCGATTCCGACACCGCTGACGCCATAAACGCCAAGAAAAACATTATCCAGGATATTCGTGATTACTACCCGGATTTGCTTGAAGATTCGAATATGCGGGAAGTCCTCGGCGATTTCATGAATCTAAACCAATCATAATGTCACTTCTGTTTGGTCTTGTCGGCGCTAAGCTCGGCTATTCATTTTCAGCTGATTATGCTCACGATTATTTCATGAGAAACAACATGGATGCCGAATATCGTCTGTTTGAGATGGATTATGTCGCCAAAATTATGGATATCATCCATAATAACTGTAATTTGTGCGGACTGAATGTCACTATTCCGTATAAGTCTTCCGTTATCGGATTTCTTGACGAAATTGATGATGATGCGGCTGAAATAGGGGCCGTTAACTGCATTTTTATCAGTCGCGAACACAACAGGCCGCTGCTTCATGGCTTCAATACGGATTATCTTGCGTTTCGTCAAGTGTTGCAGACAATAATCAGACCGGAGCACAAGTCAGCTCTGATTTTGGGAACCGGCGGTGTGGCAAAGGCCGTGGCTTTTGCACTTAAAACCATGTCTATACCATATATGTTTGTTTCGCGTACCAAACAAAACGAATCGACTGTCTGCTATGACCGGCTGAAGGACATCAATATGGACGAATATAACATCATTATTAACGCAACTCCTTGTGGTACTGCAGGTTTTGAATGTTCGGATGTTCCTGAAGTGTCATATAATGACCATTCTTTGCTTTTTGACTTGGTGTATAACCCGCCGTCAACGGCTTTTCAGCGTAGAGGTGTGGAAAAAGGCTGTGTTGTGGAAAACGGACTTCGAATGCTGCACCTTCAGGCCGACCTGTTCTATGAGAGGGTTTTGAGAGAGATGAAATAAAATTTTGATATTTTCCATTATTTGATTTATTTTTGCGAAAAATAACTTAAGACTATGACATTAATATCATCAATATCCGGAATCCGTGGAACTATTGGCGGAAAGCCCGGTGATAACCTGACCCCTCAGGATATCGTAAACTATACATCTGCATACGCAACCGTAATAAAAGAAAAAAAATCCTGTCCTAAAGTTGTGGTCGGCAGAGACGGAAGGTCAACGGGACTGACAGTGAAAAACATAATAATAAGCACTTTGCAGTTGATGGGTGTGGATGTGATTGACATTGACTATACCACTACTCCAACAATCGAAATGGCTATCATCAGATTCAAGTCCGACGGTGGAATTATGATTTCTGCGAGCCACAATCCCATGCAGTGGAATGCTCTTAAACTTTTTGACCCTAACGGCGAATTTGTCAATGCTGAAGATGGGAAAAGAATAAAGGCTCTTGCCGAAAACAGAGATTTCACATACGAGGAATACACTCATCTGGGGAAAGTTGAATCTGTTAACGATATGATTGATTATCATATAAATAAGATACTTGAACTGCCATACGTTGACAGAGATGCAATAGCTGCCGCTGATTTCAGAATTGGTGCTGATACCGTTAACTCCACGGGTGCCATTTCAGTTCCGCTTTTGCTCGAAAAATTGGGAGTAAAGAAAGAAAACATTTTCGTTGAAAATGGTGATATATGCGGCGAATTTGCTCATAATCCCGAACCTTTGGCAAAGAACCTCACAGGTTTAAGTTCAACTATCACAAGCCATCACTGCAATCTCGGCATTGCCGTTGATCCTGACGTTGACAGACTTGCTTTCATGAGTGAAAATGGAGTCTATTTCGGTGAGGAATATACTCTTGTCGCTTGTGCTGACTATATTCTTTCAATGAAAAAAGGCAACACTGTGTCAAATCTTTCATCATCACGTGCATTGAGGGATGTTACAATTCAGCATGGCGGAAATTATTATGCCTCCCCTGTCGGTGAAGTGAATGTGGTTCACAAGATGAAGGAGGCCAATGCAGTTATCGGTGGTGAAGGCAACGGTGGCGTTATTCTTCCTGACCTTCACTACGGACGTGATGCCTTGCTTGGCATAGCACTGTTGCTCACTTATTTGGCAAAAACCGGATTGAAGATGACCGAACTGCGTGAAAAATATCCGAAATACTATATGGCAAAAGACAAGATAACGCTTGACGGTTCAATCAATTTCGAAAATGTCAAGCAAAAGGTGAAAGATACTGTACAGGGATTCTATAACGAAGAAGATGGTCTGAAGATTGACTTTGACAATTCGTGGGTGCATCTTCGCACTTCCAACACTGAACCTATCATCAGAGTCTATTCCGAGGCCAAGTCTCAGGATGAGGCTGAGGAACTGGCACATAGTATTGTTAGATTGATTGAAGGATAACAGTGCAATGAAAGAGGATGAGGTTGCCCATGATGGCATAGTGGTAGATGTCAGCAACGAACTGATAAAAGTGAATATCACTTCGAATGCGGCATGTGGCGGTTGTGCTGCCAAGTCATCCTGTGGTATGTCGGAGATGAAAAACAAATCCATTGACATATATACCAAAAACGGTGGAGAATACGGCCGGCATATTGAACCTTCAGATTATCATGTCGGACAGTCGGTGGAAGTTTATATGAGTTCCTCAAAGGGAACAAAAGCCGTCCTTTATGGCTATTTCTATCCTTTTGTCATTCTTATGGTTGTGCTTGTGATAACCCTTTCTACTATCAAGACGGAATGGATATCAGCCTTGATAACTATCGCTGCAGTTTCACTTTATTATTTGTGTCTGAAATTGTTTTTCTCCAAAAAACTTGACAAGGAATTCACTTTTCGCATTCGCAATAAGGTGGAATAGCCGTAGTATGCAAAAAAGCCGGCACTTGGTCTGCTGGTGAGTCTGAACGGTTACCCGCTGGCCTACTGCATCCACGAGGGGAATAAGTACAAGGGGCAAGGGAGCCAGCCTTCCGCAACAATGGTCATGAAGTGTCACAAACCCATCGAAAAACTATTTGACGGAAACTTCTGGGTGACGCAATGACGAAGTCAGGAGAAATGTGAAACCATAGAGGATTTGTAGGGCTGTTGTATCACGGCAGCCGCATTGTTCATATCACGGCAGCCACCTTGTAATGGCTGCCACAATGCTTCGATATGCTCAGCAACCATGTGACAGCCCTACAATAGCTTACAACTTTACAAATTTAACCACTGAGTCTCCTGATTTCACAAAATAAATACCGGATTTAAGATCAGCGACGTCAATCGATGTACGTGTGCCTTCAAATGAGATATCTTTCACGACTTGTCCCAAGATATTGGTTATTATGATTTCAGACTTATTCCAGCTATCGGAATCCACATATATGTATTTTTCGGCCGGTGACGGATAAACCTTGATTTCTGCCTGCTTTATATCGTTTATTCCGACTACCTCCATGAAGCATGTATCAATAAGCCCAAGGAATGGATAATGTTGCCAGTATGTTTCATTTTCATAGCAGAGTATTACACAATACATTCCTTCCGTCGAGTAAAAATCATAATTCAGAATTGGTGTTAGGTTTGATCCAATTCCCTCAATAAATTCGAGATTCACATCCGGACCAGGGGCGTCAAACATTGCGGATGTATGTATATGTTTCAATCCATCGGCATAATACACGCTGTCCACCACGGCATACGGAATATCATCATCGTAAACCACCCTAACAAATGGCATTGGCCAGCCGTCATAGTCCCAAAGTCGTATGGAATCTCCCACTTTGAGACTCATGTCCGAAACTATAACCTCTTCCGTATCCGATGAGGTTCTGAGATACAGTCTTCCGGTGGTCTGATCTTCTCTAAGATAATGATTGCTCGCAAGGAAATATTCATCAAAATAGCTGTCATTGACATTTTTTGACCAGGTGTCCGGCCACATATAAATTATCGCAAGTTTATAATAAGTCACATCATCTATCATTATGGTTGCATCAGGACGTAACGCATACTCTATGCTAGAAGCGGCATCAATAACTTCAGAAAAGATTGACCATTTAGTGTATTCACTGCCGAAATAGGACCTGTATGGTTGCGCAAATCCGCTGGCTGACAGTAAAACCATCGCCAAGAATAAAAGTAATTTTTTCATTTTCATTTTAGTTTTAGTTTAATGGTTCTGTGATTTTAAAGTTGAATTTTTTCGCTTAAACTTTTATATGCAAAAGTAGAGTATCGCAAAAACATAAATCACAAAACCATGCTGGAAAAATGTTGGAATTTTTCCAGAACAGACGAAAGGCTACCAAAAAGTGCCAAAATCATTCAATCACTTCCCAATGTCCACCCTTGTCAGGCCCGACACGGCGAATAATGCCCTCTTCCTGCAACCTGTTGGTAATGTTTACGATAGACCGTCTCGTAATGCCAATAATCTCCGCCATTTCAGCGGTGGTTATTTCTGGCCTCTCCTTAATCAAATCCACAATTCTTTGTTGACTTTTCTGTGAACTTTTCTGTGAATAACCCTGTGTTTCGTCCAATGCAACTTCACTCAAAACCCTTTCCGGATGGCCTATAAGCCCTTCCGCAACCCTCATAACATACTTCGTTACGCTTTCGTCCAGCCCAAGTTTTTCCTGTAAATTCTCACCATGTTTCCTGACTCCCGAATAAGTTCGGCTTCTCAGCGCCGCTATATCACTTTCTCCCAAGCCTATCAAATACAGATGGCAAAGTGCCAAGTCAGTGTGCCTCAAACCAGGGTAACGGCTCAAAAGTACATTGTCAAAACCCTTGTAATGTCTTTCCACGGCATCTTTGAGTTGTTTGAAATCCTCTTCCTTAAGGGCAATGGTTTCATGCTTGAAAGATGTGTCGCGCGTAGTGATATGTTTGCCATGCAGCAGATCATTGATGTGTTGGCATATCGGTTCTTTCAGAAAAGCCTCTCGCTGCCGCTCTGATTCATCGCGTTGCTGGGTTAAAGCCGTTTCCAAGATATTCACTTGGGTTTCACGCTGCCGAAGGCTTTGTCGCAAGGCTTCTTGTTCCTTCTGGTAGGCTAACCGTTCTGTTTCCAACTCCTCCTCATGCCGCTTCCTCGTTTGCGATATTTCTTGCTCCGATTGGTCTTTCTGTAATTTCAGTTCCTCTTCATGCCTTTTCACTATTTCTTCCACCTTTTGCTGATGTTTTTGCTTGGCATCGGCTAACTGTTGTTCTGCTTCCGCTTGCAATTGTCTTAACTCATTTTCATGCTCTTGTTCTGTCTCACCAAGCACCCTGTCCGCTTCTTCCTGCTGTTCCTTCAATAGCTTCTTGCTCTTTAGCTTTGCTAAAATAATGATGGTTATTACAACTACAACGGCAATAGGCACGATTATTTTTATTGTTTTTTTAATAGACCTTTCTCTTTCTGCTTCCGCCTCTTTTTCCTGCTTTTGATTCTGGTAATTCTTGAACATGTCATCAAGTTTCGAGACCAAAGCCTTATTCTCTCCCTCAGGTTTCTTATGTTCTACCAAAAAATGCACACAAACATCGGCTTTCTCAGATTCTTCTATACTGTCATAAATATTGCGCAAATACTCTGCGGCTTGAATCTGGAATAGTGTGTTATCTGTGTTTTCAAAAACAGTAGTTAAATAATATAGTGCTGAATCATAAATGCCCTCTTCATAATAAATAGCCCCAATGATCAAGTATCGATTTAATCTCTCTGCTTCATCATCAGCCAGCATGATGATTTGGCTAAGTTCATCCAAAAGTTGGTCAAGCCCAATTCCATACTGATAATCTGAAATAACTTTGCTCGACACTATATCTCTATAGACCAAATTGTCAGTGTCTGTCATGTTTTCCAAAGCCTGCTCATAATACAATCTCGCTTTTTCTATCTCATTAATCTTGTCATATTGCTTGCCGATTCTATATAATATCTTGGGAACGCCAATAGGAGAAATGGGCTTTATTTTACAATATACAAGCGAGTATTCATAACAAGTGATGGCAGATTCCATCATATACTGCGCCGAAAATATTTCACCGAGACGTCCATACGTTAAGGACATAAACTGCGCCTTATGCCCCACCAATTCCTTTTCCTCAAAATGTCCCTCCATCACCTCCAATGTCCTTAGGTATTCCGCACAGGCATTCACCACGTCGTCTTTTTCATAATACCCCACACCATTAATATAATGTGCCCGCGCATCCAAAAACGCAGTGTTTTGGACATTTTTGGCGGACGCACGCGGTGCGTCCCTACGACCGTCAGTTTTATATCCATCCGCTGCCACTATCGAATCAAAATAATCTACCGCTTTCAGCAGCTCCTCACGGTTACTCTGCTCATAATAGTTTTTATACAGCAATTCCGAAATCAGCATCTGGCAATAATGCCCCTCAAACTCATCCAAGCTGTCCGCCTCGGGGCTTGCCGCAAACTTCAACATCACCGTCAAAGCACTATCCG